>Ga0316218_1000302_pt1 | contig 73937 bp, 56 predicted proteins | sample TBH18003metaG_FD_203634 | JGI IMG/M metagenome (GOLD analysis project Ga0316218, IMG submission 203634) | Freshwater microbial communities from Trout Bog Lake, Wisconsin, USA - TBH18003 | ecosystem: Environmental > Aquatic > Freshwater > Lake > Hypolimnion/Profundal zone | place: USA: Wisconsin... | reverse complement strand
CTGAATCACTCGAGTATTGGTTACTCCTATCAATTATTCTCCGGCACAACACCGATAGGCATTTCAATACCCGGTACCGGCTCAGCCCTTGATTTTGGAGCAATCAGTACTTCAGGCACATATACAATAGTAACCAACCCCGGAAGTGCATGTGCCACTAGTATGTATGGCAGCGCTACAGTATCGGTAAATCCATTGCCTAATGCCTATGCTGTAAATGGCGGCGGCGGCTATTGCACATCCGGCTCCGGTGTGCATGTGGGGCTTGCAGGCTCTGATATCAGCGTTGATTACCAGCTATTTAAAAATGCTGTAGCACTTGGGTTACCAATACCAGGTAGCGGCACCAGTATTGATTTCGGCCTAGAAACAGCTACAGGTACTTATACCGTTGTGGCGACCAACAGCCTTACCGGCTGCACCCAAAATATGACCGGCAATACCACAGTTGTTGTCAACTCATTGCCTACGGCCTACAGTGTTACCGGTGGTGGCGGCTATTGCCCCACTAGTACAGGTTCTGCTGTCGGGCTTAGTAATTCTACAGCAGGTATCAGCTACCAGCTCTACGTTGCCGGCACTCCGGCAGGAGTTCCTGTAACAACAGCCGGTGGCGCTTTCAGCTTTGGTCCACAAACTACAGCAGGCACTTATACAGTTGTAGCAACTAATACACTTACTGCATGTACCAGCAATATGACCGGCAGTACCATTGTATCTGTGAACCCAACACCTACTGTATTTACCGTAACCGGCGGCGGCTCTTACTGCACAGGCACTACTGGTGTGCATATAGGACTCAACAGTTCTACGATCGGTGTTAACTATCAGATATACAATGGTTCATCAACCGCAGGCCTCGCAGTTGCAGGCACCGGCGCTCCGCTGGACCTGGGCATATACACAGCCTCCGGCACTTATACCGTATCTGCGACAAGTCCCGCAACTACCTGCTCGAGCAACATGACAGGTAGCGTAACTGTTGCTATTATAGCTCCCCCTAACCAATATACAATATCAGGCGGAGGAAGTTATTGCATTGGCGGGACTGGTGTTGATGTAAACTTACCAACATCAGACGTGGGCGTAAACTATCAATTATATAATGGACTGCTACCCACAGGCTCTGCTATTGCAGGCACAGGGTCGCTTATTGATTTTGGTAACCAGACCATAACAGGTGCCTACACCATCAAAGGCACTAATACTACCACCGGCTGTGTGAGTACAATGACAGGCACGGCATCTATTAGCCTTAACCTCCGTCCGCGCGCATTCTCTGTTACCGGCGGTGGCAGCTACTGTATTGGCGGCACGGGAGTACATGTTGGTATGAGCGCGACCACCAGTGGTGCAAGCTACCAGCTATACAACGGCACCACAGCAGTGGGTACAGCCTTGACCGGCAGCGGTGCGGCTCTGGATCTTGGGTTACAAACTGCCTCAGGCGGCTATACTGTTGTTGGAACAAGTTCCGCAGGCTGTAGCACCAATATGACCGGCAGTGTGTTTGTAAGCATTAACCCATTGCCTGTAGCCTATACAGTAGGTGGCGGCGGCGGGTATTGTGCAGGTACAGCAGGTACGCACATCACACTCAGCGGATCAGGCATCGGCACTAACTATCAATTATACAACGGCACGTCTACGGTAGGCACCCCTGTACCCGGCACCGGCTCAACGCTCGATTTCGGAGCTATTGCAGCGGTAGGCACGTACTCCGTTTCGGCTAGCACACCTGCTACTACTTGTGCAAGCGGCATGACCGGCAGCACTGTCGTTGCTATCAATCCTTTACCAACCTCTTATGCTGTTACGGTAGGTGGCGGCGGCCTTTACTGTGCTGGTGGTGTTGGCGTACCGGTTGGCGTCAGCACTTTTGCTACAGGTATCGGCTACCAACTCTACAGAAACGGAACTGCCATTGGCGGCCCTGTGTATAGTTCAGGTTCAGCGATCACTTTTGGCAACGAAACACTGGCAGGCACTTATTCTGTAGTGGCTACCGATCCTACGACGGGCTGTACGGGCAATATGTCTACAACAGTAACCGTAAGCACCAACCCACTGCCTGTGGCTTATACAGTGAGCGGCGGCGGCGGCTATTGTATTGGCAGTACAGGCGTGCACGTAACACTTACAGGTTCTGCAACAGGCACAACTTACCAATTATTCAACTCCGGAGTGAGTGCAGGTATATTCCCCGGCACAGGATCAGCCATTGACTTCGGCGCTATTACAGCTACAGGCACTTATAGTGTTGTAGCCAACAACCCGATCACCTCCTGCTCTGTGAACATGCTCAGCAGTGTTCTTGTCACTACTAACCCATTGCCTTTAGCTTATACCGTACTCGGTGGTGGCACCTATTGTATTGGAAGCACAGGTGTAGCGGTTGCACTCAGCGGCTCAAATGCAGCTATAAACTACCAGCTTTATAATGGTGCAGTAGCAATGGGCAGCCCCGTAGCAGGTACAGGCAGCAGCCTGTTCTTCGGATCAGAAACCGCAACAGGGCCTTATTCTGTGATCGCAACAGATGCTGTAACCGGCTGCAAACAAACCATGACACTTACAGTTTCTGTAACTACCACTTCTTTACCTACACCCTACCCTGTAACAGGTGGCGGCGGCTATTGCGCAGGCAGTGCGGGATCTGTAGTTAACCTTGCCGGTTCATTAGGCGGCGTTTCTTACCAGCTTTTTGTCGGTGGCAGCCCAACGGGAACTGCGGTTAGTGGTACAGGCAGCGGAATTACATTTGGCCCGCAAACTACAGCAGGCATCTATACAGTAGTAGCTACAGGCGGTTGCGCAGGCCCTATGAGTGGCCGCGTGGCAGTTTCCATTAATCCTTTACCTGTATCTTATGCGGTATCGGGCGCAGGCAGCTATTGTGCAGGCGGCGCAGGCATGCGTGTGAGCCTCGGCAGCTCGCAGACAGGTGTTAACTACCAGTTATACAATGCCGGCAGCCCTGTAGGAGGCATTATTGCCGGCACAGGAGCTGTATTACGCTTTGGCCCGGTGCCAGCAGGCAGCTATGAAATCGGCGCTATAAATACAACCACATCATGTACCAATAATATGGCCGACACGGTGACTATAATGGTAAACCCACTACCTTTTGCTTATGCTCTTACCGGCGGCGGCAACTATTGCGCGGGTGGCACGGGCGCTACCATCACACTGGCAGGCTCGGCATCAGGCGTTAACTACCAGCTATACAATGGTACCGCAATGGTGGGCACAGCAGTAGCAGGAACCAGTTCAGCAATATCATTCGGCCCATACTCAACCACAGGCGTTTACAGCGTCGTAGCTACCGATGTAGCCACCGGCTGCAGCGGCAATATGGCGAACACAGAAACCGTAAGCCTAAACCCGTTACCAACAGCATTTGTGGTAACAGGTGGCGGCAGCTACTGTGTGGGAGATACAGGGAGGCACGTCATACTGAGCGGCTCACAAAGGGGTGTAAGCTACCAGCTATATAATGGTACGACAGCTACCGGCCCAGCGATAACAGTCGCAAGTACAAGCACAGCGCTTGATCTTGGCCTGCAAACTGCGACAGGTGTTTATACCGTCATCGCTACTAACGCTACTACCGGCTGTACCAACACGATGACCGGAAGCGTAGCTATCAACATTAATCCACTACCAATTACATATGCGACCACAGGCGGTGGAACATATTGCAGTGGCAGCGCAGCTCCACATATAGGCCTCAGCGGCTCGCAGAGCGGCATCAGCTACCAGTTGATGGATGGCACTGCATTTGCAGGCAGCAGTATTATAGGCGGCGGATCATCAATAGATTTTGGCGCCGAAACCGCAGCAGGCACTTATAAAGTAGTTGCTACCGGTATTACTACCGGTTGTGTGAGCAATATGCCCGATAGCGCTATGATTTCTGTAAGCCCTACCCCAGCGCCATACACAGTTACCGGTAGCAGCGCTACCTATTGTGTAGGCGGCGCAGGTGTTATTGTCTATGTAAGCAACTCGGATGTAGGTGTAACTTATCAATTATACAGGGGCACGACGCCTATAGGCACCGGCATCCCCGGCGCGGGCGCAGCACTTGACCTCGGGTCACAAACAATACCCGGCACCTATACCGTTATAGCCACAGCCACAACCGGGGGATGTACTAACAACATGACCGGCAGCGCGCCCGTATCCATAGCTCCATTACCTAATATTTATAGTGTGACCGGCGGCGGTAACTATTGTACTGGCGGCGCAGGATCACACATCGGCCTCTCCAGTTCACAAACGTGGACCAGCTACCAGCTTTATACAGGCGGCTCGCCTGTGGGCAGTACCACTACAGGAACCGGTGGTGCGATAGACCTCGGCGCATATACTGCCGCAGGCACCTATACAATTGTAGCCGTGAGCGCCACTACGGGATGTACCAATAATATGAGCGGCAGCGCTACCATTGGCCTCATCCCGTCGCCCGCCGTATTTACTACAACCGGCGGCGGCAATTATTGCAGCGGCGGCACGGGTGTAAATATTGGCCTCAGCAATTCTGTAAGCGGTGTCATTTACCAGCTTTATTACAGTGTTACACCTGTTGGCGGGCCTATAACAGGCACCGGGCTTGCACTAAGTATGGGATCGCAAACAATTGCCGGCACCTACACCATTGCGGCTACTAATACGACCACAGGTTGCAGCAGTACCATGGCAGGCAGCGCTACTGTAGGCATCAACTTACTCCCGACGACTTATGCAGTTACAGGCGGCGGCAATTACTGCCCCGGCGGCGCAGGCGCACCTGTTGGCCTCAGCAATACGGCCACCGGTATATCCTACCAGCTTTACAACGGCACTGCTACAGTAGGCAGCCCTGTAACAGGCACAGGAGCAGCTGTTGATTTCGGGCCACAAACCGCATCGGGACTTTATAAAGTCACCGCACTGAATACAACAACAGGATGTACCGCAAACATGAGCGGCACCGCTATAGTAGGCATCAGCACATTGCCCGATGTATATACTGTTACGGGCGGCGGCAACTATTGCAGTGGCACGGGTGGTGTACACATTGGTCTCAGCAGCTCTACCGTTGGCATATCTTACCAGGTGCTAATGGGCGCAAGCGTTGCGGCCCCTGCCATTATAGGCACAGGTGGCGCACTTGACCTTGGAGCCTTTACTACTTCCGGCACATATACCGTTGTAGCTACAAATGGCACAACAGCATGTACCAGCAACATGACCGGCTCCGCAGGTGTAAGTGTTACTACGAGTGTAATACCTACAGTCAGCATCACTACAGGTGGCAGCGATACAGTCTGCGCGGGCATGCCTATCACCTTTACTGCAGCAACTACAAACGGAGGCGGGTTACCTGCCTACCAATGGTTGGTAAACAGCATACCTGTAGTTGCTACAACCGGCACATACCGCTATCTCCCTGCTAACGGTGATATAGTAAGCGTAACGCTTGCCAGTAGCGCATTGTGTGCTATACCGAGGACCGCGACAGACCATGTTACCATGACCGTATTACCACAGTTGATGCCTATAATTAGCATTACTGCCGATCCAGGTAATACAGTATGTAACGGCACACCGGTTACCTTCACTGCTACCGCGGTGAATGGCGGAAGCGCACCTGCCTACCAATGGAGGAAGAACGGCGGGTTTGAAAGCACTACCAGCACATATTCTTTTGTACCATCGAACGGAGATGTAGTATACTGCCAACTCAACAGCAGCTATCATTGCAAGCTGGAAAATGTAGTAAACAGCCCGAGTGTGAATATGGATGTTGCCTCAGCTCTTGCTCCTACCCTTGTAGTAACTGCGAACCCCGGCACTCACATTGCCAGTGGAGAGGCGACTACCTTCACCGCTACGATAACAAATGGTGTAACCCCTGTAAGCTACCAATGGTATGTAAATAGCGGCTCTGTTTTGGGCGCAACCTTGCCTTTCTATACCAACAATAATTTTGCTGATCTCGATTCCGTTTATTGCGTAGCCAGCACTACCGGGGTATGCGCCGGTGTTACCGGATCTGCGGGCATTCGCATGTATGTAGCTAATGTTGGTGTGCAACAGGTCAATAACAACGGTAGCGATGTTCAGTTGATCCCAAATCCTAACAAGGGTACCTTTATATTAAAAGGCACTTTGGGTACTACTGTTGATGAAGAAGTAACCATAGAGATCACCAATATGCTCGGACAAAATATCTATAACAACAAAGCCAACGTGCATAATGGCAGCATCAATGAAAAAATACAACTCGGCAACATTGCCAATGGCATGTACCTGCTGAACCTGCATACCGAAAATGGCAACCAGGTGTTCCATATGGTTGTAGAGCAGTAATACTATAATTACTTTTTAATAAAAATGCCCCGCAATTGCGGGGCATTTTTATTTCCACAAGTAAATTTGTTACGTAAAAAATAAATTCACTACACCTTGACAATCAGCATTTATTAACAAAAAACGGCACTACCACATGTAGCAGCAACATGGCAGGAACCGTATCTGTGAGTATGACCACTACGATAATACCGGCAGTGACCATTAAAACAGGCGGAAGCGATACCGTTTGCGCAGGGCTACCCATTACTTTTACTGCAGCAACACCAAATGGCGGCGGCTCACCTGCCTACCAATGGGCCATCAACAGTGTGCCTGTAACGACCTCTACAGGCAGCTACACCTACCTGCCTGCAGACGGTGATATAGTGAGCGTGATACTTGCCAGCAGCGCGCCTTGCGCCATGCCGGCCACCGCAACAAACGACATCAGCATGACCGTATTGCCACAGCTGATGCCGATAGTGACCATTGCCGCAGACCCCGGAAATACAGTATGCAGCGGCACCCGTGTCACCTTTACGGCTACTGCGGTCAATGGCGGCAGCGCACCCGTTTACCAATGGAGAAAGAATGGCGGTTTTGAAAGCACTACCAGATCCTACACCTTCCTGCCGGAGAATGGTGATGTGGTGTATTGCCAGCTCATCAGCAGCTACCATTGCAAGCTGGAAAACAGCGTGAACAGGCCGAGTGTGAGCATGAACGTGGTTACACCCGCTACCCCTACCCTCGTGGAAACTGCCGACCCCGACTCACATATTGCCAATGGTGAAGTAGCACCGCTTCGCGCTACTATCACAAATGGTGTTGCGCCCATAAGCTACCAATGGTATGTAAATGGAGGACCGATCCCCGGTGCTACTTTACCGTTCTATACTAACAATAATTTCGTGAACCTCGATTCTGTTTCTTGTATAGTCAGCACCACAGGCACCTGTGCAGGTGATACAGGTTCTGCGGGTATACGGATCTATGTATCTAATGTAGGTGTACAGCAGGTGAACTGCGCCATGAGCAATGTGCAATTGATCCCTAATCCGAATAAGGGTGCCTTCACATTAAAAGGCAGCCTGGGCACTACACTTGATCAGGAGGTAACCATTGAGATCACCAATATGCTTGGACAGAGTATCTACAACAGCAAGGTCAGCGCACTCAATGACAACATCAATGAAAACATACAACTCGGTAACATCGCCAATGGCATGTACCTGCTGAACCTGCATACCGCAAACGGCAATGCTTTGCTGCATATGGTTATCGAACAATAAAATATCCCTGATAGTTTTTAACCTCCGACGCTCCGCGCTGCGGGGCGTCAGTGGTTTTAGCAAAGCCTTGAAAGGCCGAAATATTGCAAGCATCCGAAATAGTAATGTCCCGGGCCATATCTCAGCTCCTTCGGCGGTACTCGCGGGTTCGCGGAGGGAAAGCAACCAAGGAAAGGGTTGAGTACAAAGGAACTCCACGATCTGCAAAAAATGCAAACCGCCCTCATAACAAAAAAAAGAAGTAATTTAGCCCGTAGTTTTTCGGCTTCAATTATATTTATTAGTTTTAGGGTTCAAACGTTCTTTAGATGAAGAAATACTTACTATTAGCAGTATCGCTAATACTCATATTCGCTGCTTGTAATAAAAAACCGGGTACACCTACTGCTACACGGGAATCCATGCTGCGTAGCGGTAAATGGAAAATAACCAGTGGCACTCTTACTGTCAGGCTATCTAACGGTGGCGATACCGTACTCAATTATATGAACTGGATACCCGCGTGCCGGCAGGACGATTACCTCGTTTTTGATTCCGGCTACCACGGTGCGATATTCAGCAACAGCACAAAGTGTAACGCATCAGATGCCGATTCTATTTCGTTTTTATGGCAGTTTTCCAACAGCTTCAACAATCTGTCTTTGTATAATGGGTTCGACTTCTTTTATGGCATATCAGACTCTGTGCTTGCTTTCAGGTTCGATACACTGCAACAATCTCCATTAGTACTCGATACGTTACATGGGGTGCTGGATACAACAGCAGGCTATACAAGAGTTGTAATTATATTAGACACCATATGGAAGCGCCAGTTTGATTCTGTATCGCTGCCGGTAACTGCTGTTTACAATGCCGCGGTCACCAACTTCAGCCAGAGTTCGTTCACACTCTCATATACACTTGTGCTGCCACCAATAACATCGTACCCGGATACGACGAACCACCACACCGGCTGGATCATAGACAATACCACAACGCCGCCGGATACACTCGATTATTTGCCAATATACCGGGCGGACACGTTTAAATACAACGTTACCTACACAAATTTCTAAAATAGTTCAGCCATATTTAGCCACCGGTTGTTCTTAAACCGGTGGCTTTTATTTTGATACCTCTTTGTTCGTACATTTGTTACCTATTTTACCGCATTATGATACACATTACACTACCCGATGGGTCAGTAAGAGAATATGCCGCAGGAACTTCTTCTGCTGATATTGCTAAGTCTATAAGTGAAGGCCTGGCCCGCAAAGTACTTGCCGCAGAGGTCAATGGCGAGGTTTGGGATTCTGCCCGCCCTATTCAAAGCGATGCTTCTGTACGCCTGCTTACGTGGGACGATAAAAATGCAAAAGCTACTTTCTGGCATTCTTCAGCCCACCTTATGGCCGAGGCCCTGGAAATATTATATCCCGGCGTTAAGTTCGGCATAGGGCCTGCTATTGAGCACGGCTTCTATTATGATATAGACCTCGGTGACCGCACCATCAGCGATGACGACCTGAAGAAGATAGAAGACAAAATGAAGGAGCTGGCCAAAACCAACAGCGCATATAAAAGAGAAGACGTAGCCAAGGATAAAGCCATAGCCTACTTCACCGAAAAAGGCGACCAGTACAAGCTGGAGTTACTTGATGGCCTGGCCGATGGCACCATTACCTTTTACACACAAGGCAACTTCACCGACCTTTGCCGCGGCCCGCACATCCCGGCCACAGGCGTTATCAAAGCTGTGAAGCTTACCAACATTGCCGGCGCTTACTGGCGCGGCGATGAGAAAAATAAAATGCTCACACGCGTTTACGGCATCACCTTCCCTGCGCAAAAAGAGCTGGATGAATACCTCGCCCTGCTTGAAGAAGCCAAGAAACGCGACCACCGTAAATTAGGCAAAGAACTGGAGTTGTTTACCTTCTCAGAACGTGTAGGCAGTGGCCTCCCCCTGTGGTTGCCCAAGGGCGCTATGCTCCGCGAAAGGTTACAAAACTTCCTGCAAAAAGCACAATTGGAAACAGGTTACTTACCTGTGATCACACCGCACATCGGCAGCAAGCAGTTATATGTTACCTCCGGCCACTGGGAGAAGTATGGTAAGGATAGTTTCCGCCCCATTACAACCCCGCAGGAAGGGGAAGAATTCATGCTGAAGCCGATGAACTGCCCTCACCATTGCGAGATATACAGGGCGCTTCCCCGTTCTTACAGGGATCTTCCCTTACGCCTTGCCGAGTTTGGCACTGTGTACCGCTACGAGCAATCGGGCGAGCTGCATGGCCTTACCCGCGTACGTGGCTTCACACAGGATGATGCACACCTCTTCTGTATGCCCAACCAGGTGAACGAAGAATTCAAAAAAGTAATTGATCTCGTATTGTATGTATTTGAATCGCTTGGCTTCACTGAATACACGGCACAGGTATCCCTGCGTGATAAAGAAGACCGCAGCAAGTATATAGGCACCGAAGAGAACTGGCAGATCGCAGAACAGGCCATCATAGAAGCAGCAGCCGAGAAAGGACTGAAAACAGTAATAGAATACGGCGAGGCGGCCTTCTATGGCCCCAAACTCGACTTCATGGTACGCGATGCACTGGGCCGCAAATGGCAGCTCGGTACTATACAGGTAGATTATAACCTGCCCGAGCGCTTCGACCTGGAATATGTAGACAGCGACAATACCCGCAAACGCCCGGTAATGATACACCGTGCACCATTCGGGTCTATGGAGCGCTTCATAGCCGTGTTGCTGGAGCATTGCGCAGGCAACCTGCCGCTGTGGCTGGCTCCATTACAGGTAATGGTATTGCCTATCAGCGATAAATACAGCGAATATGCGCACAAAGTAGCCGCAAAGCTCAGGCGCGCTGATATAACAGTGGAAGTGGATGACCGCAACGAAAAAATAGGCCGCAAGATCCGCGATACAGAGTTGATGAAGACACCATTCATGCTGGTGGTAGGCGAAAAAGAAATGAATGAGCAGATGGTATCCGTACGCAAGCATGGCGAAGGCGATAAAGGTGCTGTAACCCTCGATACATTTACTCATGATATGCTAAAATTGATCAACGAGCATAAACGTAAGTAGATCAGGAAAAGGCAGTTTACAGAAAATTTACCATACCAGTGTGCAAATGATAAACAAATAGATTATTTTTGCCAATATTTTAAAACCAATTAATGCAGAATAGACCAAAACCAAAACCATTTTTCAGGCCACGGGTTCCGCAAAATGAACACCGTTTGAACAACGAGATCACCGCACCCGAAGTGCGTGTAATAGGTGACGATATAGAGCCCGGCATCTACCCTGTTGCCGATGCTATAAAGATGGCCGCAGCTAAAGAAGTGGATCTTGTGGAAATATCGCCAAACGCAGTACCACCTGTGTGCCGCATCATCGACTACAAGAAATTCCTTTACGAAAAAAAGAAGAAAGACAAGGAGCAGAAAGCAAAAGCAAAACAATCTGAAGTAAAGGAAATACGCTTCACGCCCAATACCGATGACCACGACTTTGATTTCAAAGCAAAACACGCCGAGAAATTTCTGCAGGATGGCAATAAAGTGAAATGCTATGTGCAGTTCAAGGGCCGTGCTATCATGTTCCAGGAACGTGGTGAGCTGCTGCTGCTGAAATTTGCCGAGCGTATGGCCGAATATGGCGCACTCGAATCCATGCCTAAAATGGAAGGAAAGCGCATGTTGGCCATGTTTTCCCCGAAAAAGAAGAAGTGATAACAGGCATTCAAGGGCATTTATTCATTATTAAAAAATCGTTATCCTTTCAACAAAAAGTGATGAAATATTTTTTGTTTTAAATAAAAGTCATATTATCTTTGTAAAAGTTAAAATTATCAGAAAGAACATTCGCTTTTCAGCATAAAGAAGTTTTCATGGTGATAGGGTTTATAGGGGCTGGCCTGTTCTCAGGCTGGCTTTTTTATTTTCGCCATTTCCCAAAATTGTTTTTGTAGTTACTTACAGACAGCCTATTTTTGCGGTAGTTTTCATAGTGATAGGGTTTATAGGGGCTGGCCTGTTCTCAGGCTGGCTTTTTTATTTGATAAAATGTGTATTTTCACAAAAAACTTACCCATGAGATCAACTGTACTTAGCCTGTTAATGACCCTCTCTGTTGCTACCACCGTACAGGCACAGTTAGCTCAATACACTGATATTCAGAACCAATTGATGATATGGGACCATGGAAATATCCACAAGGTGGATTTCATGCCGCCTACTGATATCAAAACAGGCCGCACCGCTATTCCTTACCTCGACAACTCCCGCTCCTTCAAGATATACTACAATGGGGCAGTGCAAAATCTGAATGCCGGTTTCACCAATGCTTTTTTCACTACAGATAACCTGGTTGGTTACCTCAACCAGAAATCACTCAATGTATTTGACCGGGGTGTAAATAAAAATCTTACCGGTGTTTGCGATCAGTACTTCATTTCGGATAGTGTCATACTCTTCCTCGACAGCTACAAAGGCGAATACAGGGCCTATTACAACGGCCAAACTTACACAGTGGAGTCATATATCCCCGACAGCGTTTTATCGCGCGTAAAGGTCAAATGCAACATCATCGCTTACGACAACTTTGCCAGCCAGTTCCGTATATTCTACCGGGGTGCAGTTATCCCTCAGGAGGAGTATCCAGTGCATAGTTTTGAAGCAGGCCGCAACACAGTTGCGTATGTGGATATAGACCACAAATTCAAAGTATTTCACAGCGGGCAGACTTATGTGCTTGATGACTATGCCCCGATGTCTTACAAGGCCGGAGATAACCTGGTGGCTTATGTATCGGGCGATGGCTACTTCAAAGTGTTTTATGGCGACAGCCTGCACACTATTGGTTATATGAACCCCACCTACCAAGTAGGCGAAAATGTAGTTGCGTATAAAGATCCCGGTGGTATGTTCAAGATTTTTTACAAAGGCGACATCACCGAAATGGAAAGCTACTACCCCACCGGCTACTTCATACAGTACAACTCTGTTGCTTACATCAATTCAAGCGGCACACTGCGGCTCTTTACAGAAGGGGAAGCCTATGACGTTACCAATGCCGAGCTGGCCAGCTGGCACCTCAACTACGATGTGATCACCTACCAGATAGGCCAGGGGATCTTCAAGGTCTTTTATAAGGGGAATGAATACTAACCTACATTAAGGCATCAAACAACGTAAGCAACGATAAGCATTGTTTCATTGAGTAATTAAGCCATTGAGCCGTTCAATTATTTCTTCCCGTAAAGCTTGCTTTTCACAATGCCCCACTTATGCAGGCGATGCGCAAAAGACACACGCAATACACCACGGCCATACTTCATACTGCGGGTGAAGTTGATGCTTGATGCCTCTTCAAAATACTTGGTAGGACACGTTACTTCGGCTATTTCAAAGCCATTCATAAATATCTGCGAAATCATTTCATTATCAAAAACAAAATCATCGCTGTTGTGTGTAAAGTCTATAGAGCGCAACACTTCTGCGCTGAATGCGCGGTAGCCTGTATGATACTCACTCAATTTCTCCCACAGCATGATGTTCTCAAATAAAGTGAGCATACGGTTGAAGATGTATTTATACACCGGCATACCGCCTCTCAGAGCGCCCTGCCCCAGTATCCTTGATGCGAGTACCACCGGGTATACTTCCATGGCTATGATGGAGGAAATAGCATGTATCAGCTTGGGCGTGTATTGATAATCAGGGTGCAGCATGATCACAATATCAGCGCCAATATCCAGCGCCTTTTTATAACAGCTTTTCTGGTTGCCACCATACCCCTTATTCACCTCATGCTTTATGATGTGGTTGATACCCAGGCGCTTGCCCTCTCCTACAGTGTCGTCGCGGCTGTTGTCATCCACAAGCACCACATCATCCACAATATCGAAAGGGATCTCCTTGTATGTACGTTCCAGTGTCAGCGCGGCATTATACGCGGGCAGCACTACTACTATCTTCTTACCGTTGAGCATAATTATCGGTCAAAAATAATAAGTTATGTGTACATATCACAGTATTATACTGTGGCGGCAGGCATTTTTTATTACTCAATGGATAGAAACTGTATTATGCGGCAGCAAATTGCTTATCCAGGTCGGAGAATTTGATCGGCTTTTCTATGATTCGGAAGTGAGAACCGGAAGGCATTTCCGGCTTCTTAGGATGAAATGCGCTCACCAAAACAATATAGGTGTCGGGGAACTCGATAGCTATCTTAGGTGCCAGGCCCCATCCAAAACCATCGGGCAGGTTATTATCCAGGAAAATAATGTCCGGCCTTGTATCTTTCAAAAGATGCTCCCCTTCACTAAGCGAATGAGATAAGATGACCTCGTAGTGCTTTTTTACAAAATATTCTTTTAACAACAGACACAGGTCGGTCTCATCGTCAATGATCAGGATCTTTTTATTCTCAGGCATAGCTCACTTTTACAACAATTATTCTCCACCTTATAATTATCAACAAAAATAGTGCCGTTTCGCACCCTGAGTCCTTCACACCGCTAAGTCGTGTCTGCGCTTTACGACGGGATACTGGTCGTATTGATCCAGTAGCTGCGTAAGGCGGCTACCGTCTTTATGAGGTTATCAAAGCTATTTGGCTTGGTTATGTACGAATTAGCGCCCAGTTCGTAGCAGCGCTTCATTTCCTGCTCATTATTGGTAGTGCTGAAAATAATTACCGGGATGTGCTTTAGCACTTCATCCTGCTTTATTTCTTTGAGTACCTCGCGCCCGTCTTTCTTGGGCATATTCAGATCGAGCAGCACAAAGCGAGGTAGTTTTGCCCCACAATCTTCTGTGGGTTTGCGCAGGTATTCCATCAGCTCTATGCCATTCTCCACAAAGCACAGCCGGTCTTTATAGCCATTCTCTTCAAAGGCCGATTGCAGCAGGAACCTGTCGTCTGCATCGTCTTCAGCAATAAGGATCAATATTTCTTCCATTATCCGGTTTAGTGCAATAAAGGTAGTGAATTCCGCAATACCAGCCTGAATGTATCTGGCATAAAAACACACAAAAGCCACCGTGTGGTGGCTCTGTAATAGTTTATAAGTCCCGGGGCTATAGCTTAGGGAATCAGGGGATGGCTTACTTGGTATTGGCTATAAAATCCTTAACCTTATCCTTGTGCACCATGCCTTCTTTAAAGGTATAAGAGCCTGTTTTAGGGCTACGGACAGCTTTGATCACTTTGGTGTAATTCTTAGCTTCGAGGGCCTGTTTAGGGTCTTTCTTTATCGCGGTTTTAGCTGCTTTTGCCATTGCTTAAGTATTTTAAAAAGATTATTTAATTTCTTTGTGAACTGTTACACGCTTGAGGATCGGGTTGTATTTCTTCAACTCGAGACGCTCAGTAGTGGTCTTTTTGTTTTTAGTGGTAATATAACGGCTGGTACCGGGCATACCGCTATTTTTATGCTCCGTGCATTCCATTATAACCTGTACGCGGTTTCCTTTCTTAGCCATTGCTTATTGTATTTTTCTTTTCTTGTTAATTAGATAGTTACTCCTTTTGCACGGAGCTCATTTACGATAGTTATCAATCCATTCTTATTAATGGTACGGATAGCATCTGTAGAGAGCTTCAATATGATCCAACGGTCTTCTTCTGCAAGGAAGAAACGCTTTGTCTGCAGATTGGGCAGAAAACGACGCTTCGATTTCTTGTTAGAGAATGATACCTTGTGGCCTACAACTGGTTTCCTACCTGTTACCTGACAAACGCGAGCCATGATTTTTAGATTTTTTTTGGGACTGCAAAGGTATGAAAGTAAATTAAAAATAAAAAATAATTTCAGCCTTTTTTCGCACCTTTTAAATAATAGTGTGTGTTAACGGGCTTTTGCGGACACGTTTTATGTGCGGCAACGACCTGATGGCGCAAAGTTACGCCATTTTCGGTTACGGAAGCTCCGGCAATAAAAAGCTGTCGAGCGAGGCTACTGCGGGCATATGCTCTGTTACAAATGCTTCGCCATACTGTACCCCGCCCCTCTTGCCTACTACGGCATCGCGGTAGCGTATGTTATCGAGGAAGCCGCCGGTGGATATATAGGTGACCGGCTCATTAGATGCAGGATCGTGAAACTGGCTCCTGTAGCAGCGTATAGCGGCCATCTTCTGTTCAAATGTATCTGTGATATCCACAATAAATGAGGGCTCCATATGGCGGTCCTGTATCATGTGGTATACCCGCTTTGGCCGCCATGGCTGCTGCGCTGCGCCATCCCGTTCCGTCTCTATTTTGCGCAGGCCGGCATAGAAGCAGGCATCGGCAATGAGCCTGCCACCACGGCCATGATCGGGATGACGGTCGGCAATGGCATTGGCTATTACTATCTCAGGACGATAATGGCGTATGTAAGTGATCAGTTGCTTCTGGTGTGCTTCATCATTTTTAAAGAAGCCATCGGCCATGCCCGCATTCTCACGCACTTTTACGCCCATTACGACTGCGGCATCCTGCGCCTCCTGCAGGCGCAGGGCAGCGCTGCCCCTGGTACCCAGTTCGCCTTGTGTAAGGTCTACAATGCCTATGTCCTGGCCAGCCAGCGCATGTTTTATCAGCGTACCGGCGCAGCTTAGTTCTATATCATCAGGATGGGCCGCTATAGCGAGTATGTGTAGCTTCAATTTTATGGATTTAACCGCGTTTGTTAATCAACTGCAAACAAAATTACAAAGAAAGGGTGTTGTTACATCTAAATAGCGAACGGTTTCGTAAATAATAATAACCGCTAAATAAGGCTGTGAACAGGTTATTGTTACATAATGTCATTACTTTTCATTTGCCAATAATATTTATTTGTTAACGATACTGATTTCATTTGTTATTTGCTCGTTAACATATACATTTGTAAAAAACACACTACTATGGGCCTTGTAACTACTAAAGCAGCATGTAAGACACACCACCCCGGCGTACTGATCAAATCTAAGAAAGAAGTGATAAAGAGATTGCATAATGATGCGCTCATCAACTACTCCATCATTGTGAAGTCGCACCATGTAAGTGTAAGCACTATGGAGGCTATAGCCTATGCCGGAGCACTTACCGAGAAAGTGTTTTATACTAATTAGGAGAAATTCCAAATTCCAAAGTCCAGGTACCAAATTCCAAACTCTATCCGAATAGCTATCGGGAAGTTTCAAAAGCTAGTTTCAACGGCCCTGTTGAAGCATGTAATCTCTTATTATCCTTCTGATGTCCCATCTTTAAGTGAAAAGTGAAAACCTTAAAGTGAGTTTGGCAAAATATCCCATTCAGTTTTCACTTTTTTTTGTGGATAACTTTTTGATGGCTATTTACACAAATCCTTTACCAGTAGGCTTTCAGACAAATATTATTTATCAGATGTCCCATTGCATGTCACATTGATAAGTGAAAAGTCATCACGATAGCTATCGGGACTTAAAGTGAGCTTGGTTTATATCAGAACAATTGTCCTTAGTTCGAGTGCATGTTTATAAAAGATAGCCGGGTGTCCCGTGCGCTGAAATATTTTTTTGTGGATAACTCTTATTGCCCTTTTTTATGTAAGTGAGTGTGGGCAATGGTTTTGGCCGTATTTAATTTTCTGAATGTCCCATTGGATGTCACATTTGGGACAGAGTACATTTTGGTTAATCCTGAAAATTAGTTACAAAAAACTTTTCTGAACCAGGAGCCGCGATGAGATAGAAAACAGCATTATTTTCAATTATGACACAAAGGTCGCTTATAAAGGAATACGAGCCAAGACGAAAAATCTATTGGGTGTTTTGTTTTATTGATAGTGTTACCTGCCCTGCGCGAGGCCGCGATTGCAAATCGGCCTTATTTGTAGTACCGGATGCCCGCTGAAGCGGAACATCAGGTAACAACGGAAAAAGCAGAAGGTTTGAACCTTAATATTGCGTTGGACGGCATATGTAACCCGCAAAATCTAAAATGAATTATCGGAGAAAATTTACTAAAAATACGAATTCTAAACAACCACTAAAAATGACTATAATGTTTTCTCTTTTCATTCTTGATAATGAATTTTTTTAGTTGAGTTTTACTACGCCACTTATCAATTGGCTTACCATCTAATGCGTTTTTTACATCAACCAATCTTGGCTTCAGCACTTTGTAATTTTTAGTTGGAATATCAACAAGCAAGCCAATGCAGGCAGTAAATATAATGTCTGTTGCGATATATGCGCCTGACCCTTTTGACTTCAACAAAACTGTCGCCTTTTTATTTTGAGACGGTGAATACATTTCTATTTTTGCATTGTGCTTGTAATGCAACCTGATTGTACGGGTATAAAAATCGGTACCATATCTATGATTGCCAAGACCTTTTTGTTCAAAATTCATGACGATATCCTCAGTGATTTTCTGCTTTACTCCATTTACTGAAACTTCAATATCTTTAGGAGCGTCAACAAGGTATACCGGCCTCATACCATGATGGGCTGCACTATATAAACTACCACAACTACTAAACAATATGGCGCAACATGCGACAAAAAAAAGGGTACATATGTTTCTCATATTTTAGTTTTTGGTCTCAAAATACTCTAAAATTTAAAAAAAGCAAAGTTGTCTGCTTGTCATCTAATTGTGATAATTTCACTGAAGAAAGGAAAAAAGAAAGAATATATTTTGGTTACCAGCAACTGAGACAATCTCGGTCAAGTTGAATGGCGATAAGAAAGAGCTCACCTGTTTAATGAGCCTAATGGCAAGCGCAGCGCTACATTCAGCTATACAATCATCCGGTTATAATAAGGAGATCAACACCTATGCAACGCTTATTGCGGAAAAGGAAGGCAGGGATAAGTCTGCCAGGATAGCGTGGGTGAAATTTCAGTAAGCGTGCAGAGAAAGAGAGCGGGACAAAACTTATTAATAGGTAATTTAATACAACATCCCCACGTTAACCACATTTAACGTGGGGATACTAATTTACTTATGAAGAGGCTGTAAACTTATCAACCTATCAACTTATATTTGTTGCCATGAAGGTAGTCATATTTGCAGGGGGCAGGGGCACCCGTATATCCGAAGAATCGTTGCTGAAGCCGAAACCTATGATAGAGATAGGCGGCAAGCCAATATTGTGGCATATTATGAAGATCTATGCCGCTTACGGGCATACTGAGTTTATAGTGTGCCTGGGCTATAAAGCCCATGTGATCAAGGAGTATTTTGCCAACTACTTTCTGCACAATGCGGATATGACGGTAGACCTCTCGAACAACTCGATAGAGATACACCGCACGAATGCGGAGCCCTTTAAAATATCGCTGATAGACACAGGGCTGGACACCATGACCGCAGGCAGGCTGAAGCGTGTATTGCCCTACGTAGGCAATGAGCGTTTTATGCTGACGTATGGCGATGGCGTGGCTGATGTGGATATAGACGAACTAGTGAAATTTCATGAGCAGAGCGGTAAGATATGCACCATGACAGCAATACAGGCTACCAGCAGGTTTGGCGTGATAAAAATGGAAGATACGGGCATCATAGATGCCTTTGAAGAAAAGCCGGCAGACTCGGGCACCTGGATCAATGGCGGCTTCTTTGTGATAGAGCCGGGCATAGCCCAATACCTGAACAACGAAGCAGATGATATGATGTGGGAGCGCCAGCCAATGGATGACCTGGCGCGCGACCGGCAGATATCGGCCTACAAGCACCACTCCTTCTGGAAGTGTATGGACACATTGCGTGACAAAGAAGAATTAGAACACCTCTGGCAAACTGAACCGATATGGAAAAAGTGGTAAGCGCCGAATACCTGCGCTCGATATACAGCGGCAAGCGCGTGCTGCTGACAGGCCATACCGGCTTTAAGGGCGCATGGATGCTACAGATACTGCACTGGCTGGGCGCTAATGTAAAGGGCTACTCGCTGGCCCCTGAGAAAAGCAATGACCTCTATAACCAAATAGACGGCGACAGCCTGTGCTACAGCAGCGTGATAGCAGATATATGCGACAAGCAAAAGCTGCAAACGGAGATCGTGCGGTTTGAACCGCATTTTATCTTTCACCTCGCAGCGCAGCCGCTGGTGCGCCGTGGTTATGATATGCCCGCGTATACCTTTTTGGTGAACGCGCAAGGCACAGCCCATGTATTGGATGCCATGCGCACGCTGGTGCCACCTGCTGTGGGCGTGATGATAACCACCGATAAGGTGTATGACAACCCCGAGCGGGGGCTGCCGTTTAAAGAAGATGATAAACTGGGTGGGTATGACCCATATTCGGCGAGCAAGGCAGCGGCAGAGATCGTTATAGATTCTTACCGGAGGTCGTTCTTCAACCCTAAGGATTATTCTAACCATGAGAAATCCATATCTGCAGCAAGGGCCGGTAATGTGATCGGTGGCGGCGATTATTCGGATGACCGGATAGTGCCGGATATTGTGCGGTCAATAGCGTTTGGCGAGACTGTGGGCCTACGCAACCCTAACAGTATACGGCCATGGCAGCATGTGCTGGAACCACTGGGAGCCTACCTGCTGCTGGGCGCGAAGATGACAGAGGACAACACTAAATACAGCACAGCATACAACTTTGGCCCTAACCCGGAGGATATGCTGACAGTGGAAGACCTGACCAAGACGTTTATAGAAGCCTATGGCGCAGGCAGCCACAAGAGCTTTCCACAGGAAGGCGCACCACATGAAGCCAACCTGCTGCTGCTGGATAGCAGCAAGGCTATGGAGCACCTTGGCTGGAAGTCGCAAATGGATGCGCGCACGGCGATAAAATGGACCGCAGAATGGTATGCGGATAAGCACCACACCGCGCATGAGAAATGTATGAAGCAGATAGAAGCCTATTTTGGATAAGAGGAGAACTGATCAATGGTATCGAATAACATACTTAACGGAGCATACATTTTCACAATGCCCTCCTCGGAGGATGACAGGGGGACTTTCGTGAAGACCTTCCAGGAGAGCAGGCTGAAGAAGGCAGGAATAGACTTCGTGTTGAAAGAAAGCTATTTTTCCTCATCAAAGAAAGATGTGATAAGGGGCATGCACTTCCAGTTGCCGCCACACCAGCACAGCAAGGTAGTCTTTTGCCAGCAGGGGGCCATACTGGATGTGATCGTGGATATGCGTAAAGACTCGCCTACTTACGGACAATATTTTGCAGATGAACTATCGGCAGAGAATAATAAAGCCTATTACATACCCGAAGGTTTTGCACATGGCTTCAGGGCGCTTACTGATAATGCAGTCACGTACTACCTGGTATCATCGGAATACAATAAAGAACACGATACAGGGATACGGTTCGACAGCATTGGCTTTGACTGGGGCGTGACTGATCCTATTGTATCAGCACGGGATAGGTCGTTTGTGGGGTTGGGAGAATTTGAGAGCCCGTTTTGAGTTTTGCAGCTACTTTAAAAATAATTCAGTAATTTTATATAATGACATACGAGCTGACCATAGATGGCAATAAAGAAAAGCAATTACTCGCTTTTCTAAAGCAGCTTGATTTTGTGCAAATAAAAAAAGTACAAAAGAAAACTGCTGAAAAAAAAACCGAAAAGCGTGAAATTAAGGACCCACCATATTTTGATGCCTGCCCGGATTGGGATGTTGACGTGAAGGCATTGCGGGAAAAAAGCACAAAAAATCGCCTTGCAGGATGGTTATAATTGATACAGATGTAATTATATCCTCCATTCGAGGAAATGCAATAGCCAAGCAATTAATCAGAAAATACATTGAGGAAGCCCATGTATCAACAATTACAGAAATCGAATTGTATATTGGGGCTACAAATAAGTCTAAAAAAGATATTGTAGAACAAGTATTACAAAGTCACGGGATTGTCCAAATCAACAAAGTGATCTGTGAAATTGCTACGCGATTAGTAAAAACATATAATACAGCAAATAGAAGCCTGCTTCTTCCGGATGCCATTATTGCGGCTACATGTATTCATGAAAACTGTAGATTAGTGACGTTCAATGTGAAGGACTATAAATTCATTAAAGGATTGCATCTTGCAATGTAATCTTGTTTAAACAATTTCATTGACATTCGAATTAACAGCAAAGGATAGCAATTCATCGGCCCGGGCGGGCGTGATGACTACGGGGCATGGGGTAATCGAGACACCTATCTTCATGCCGGTTGGCACAGTAGGTAGTGTGAAGGCGGTAACACAGCAGCAACTGGAGCAGGAGGTGAAGGCGCAGATCATACTGGGCAATACGTATCACCTGTACCTGCGGCCGGGCGTGAAGATCATAGAAGAGGCCGGAGGATTGCACAAATTCAATGGATGGCACCACCCTATACTTACGGACAGCGGCGGCTACCAGGTTTTTTCGCTGGCGGCCAACAGGAAGATAAAGGAAGAGGGCGTAGTATTTCAATCGCACATAGATGGGTCGAAGCATTTGTTTACACCGGAAAATGTGATGGATACGCAACGCAGCATAGGCGCGGACATCATTATGGCATTTGATGAATGCCCACCCTACCCTTCGGATTATGAGTACGCACGCAAGTCGATGGAATTGACGCACAGATGGCTGGCGAGGTGTGTGCAACATTTTGGTGATACAGAGCCGAAGTATGGCTACAGCCAATCGCTGTTCCCTATTATTCAAGGAAGTACTTACAAAGACCTGAGGCAGGCATCGTCTGAGTTTGTGGCGAGCATGGAGTGCGAAGGCAATGCGATAGGCGGGCTGTCGGTAGGTGAGCCGGAGGAGATGATGTATGAGATGTGCGCGCACTGTTGCGAATTTCTGCCGCAAGACAAACCCCGATACCTGATGGGCGTAGGCACACCGTGGAATATACTGGAGAACATAGCACTGGGCATAGATATGTTTGACTGCGTGATGCCTACCCGCAATGGCAGGAACGGTATGTTGTTTACACGCAAGGGGGTCATCAACATAAAGAATAAGAAATGGGCTACCGACTTCTCAGCGATAGATGACGACCAGAACTGCCCTACGAGCCAATATTACAGCAAGGCTTATCTACGGCACCTGTTTGTAGCCAAAGAACTGCTGGCGCTTACTATAGCCAGTATACATAACCTGGCGTTTTACCTGCAACTGGTAAAAGAGGCCCGGGCGCACATCATACAGGGCGATTATAATGCCTGGAAGAACGAGATGATACCGCAGCTGAAACACAGATTGTGAGCCGCAGACAAAGCTCTTGTTATTTTTAGATACTTTTAGCGTTTGAGTGTTTACATTTGGTGAGCCAATGAAGAAAATAGACTGGTATATCGTCAAAAAATTCTACAGCACCTTTTTCTTCTCGATATTGGTGCTGGCGGTGATATCCTGTGTCATAGATTATTCGCAGAAAGTGGACGATATAATGGCCAAGAAGGCCTCGTTTGTAACGGTGATGAACTATTACAAGGATTTTGTCCCGCACATCACAGCATTGCTGTTCCCGCTGTTCATATTTATCGCCACTATCTTCTTCACTTCCAAGATGGCTTATAAGTCAGAGATCATCGCCATACTTTCTTCGGGGGTATCATATGAGCGATTTTTAAGGCCTTATTTTATTGCAGGTGGATTGTTGTGCGCATTTTCGCTGGTGGCTAATCACTGGCTGATACCTATTGCGAATAAAGGGCGCATAGCATTTGAGGATAAGTACATCAATGATGAGAACTTTAAGTATGCCAGCGACAATATGCACCTCGGCATAGCGAAGGATACCTATGTCTATTTGCAGAACTACAACTACAGCAATAATACCGGACAGCACTTTACAGAGGAGAACATACACGGTACCCTGCTGAAAAGAAAGCTGATGGCCGACTATGTGACCTATGACACATCAAAGAAGATATGGCACCTGCACAATGTGGTGATCCGCACGAACGACAGTAACAAAGAGACATTGCAAAGGATACCTGAACTGGAACAGAGATATGCCTTCACACCGGGAGACCTGAACAGGACAGACGCTATAAAAGAAGCGCTGACAACACCCGAGCTGAACCAGTATGTGGAAACAGAGCGCCTGCATGGCCGGGAAAACCTGAACTTTTATTATGTGGAGAAGCAGCGCCGCACCGCACAACCATTTGCAGCAATCATACTCACGGTAATAGGAGCCTGTATAGCCAGCAGAAAGGTAAGAGGGGGCAGCGGGCTGCATCTCGCTGTGGGCATCATATTGAGCGCGATATACGTAATGTTCCTGCAAACAGCTACCACATTATCTACCAAGGCTGGCCTTAACCCAACTGTAGCAGTATGGATACCTAATATAGTGTTTGCAATACTGGGGTTTTACTTGTATAGAAGACAGGTGAAATAATCAGGTGTAAAGTCTTATTTTTGGGAGACAAACCATTCGCTATGATCTATAAAACGGCTCTATCCTTTATTAGAAAAACAGCGGTTGCCCTGACATTGGCATTTCTTGTCTTTTTCCCCTTTATCGCAGGCGCACAAAATATTTACAGCCCAGGTATGACACCCGAGCAGCTTCATAAATTATTTACGCCGGCTGTGGATAACAATGCTTATGGTACCGGCGGTGAAAGAGACACAGGGCTTGGGCTGCTGCTGTGCTAAGAATTTGTTAAGGCCAATAACGGGACTATCACTGTAACGAGTGAGCCGGGTAAGGGAAGCAGGTTTGTGGTGGCCTTGCCGGCGGCGTGAGGTGTTTGGTCATCAGCGCGAGTACAACCACCCAGCCTATAGGGGGAAATTACGTAAACATATTCGCTCTCCTGTGTGAGTAATTGTGTAGTGTGCAGGTTCTTCACTTCGTTCAGGAAGACAAGTGGGAGTTATGTGTTGCGTTCTCATAAAAACAGCCATCGTTTGTGCGATGGCTGTAGATTGTTTTTTTTGAGTTTTGCGTATCAATAATCTCCGTGTGTGGTAACAGGCAATTGATTGAGAGCTTCTTCAAGCTGTTTATCACTTGGAGCGCTGCCGTGCCATTCGTGAGTGCCTTCCATGAAGCCTACGCCCTTGCCCATGATGGTGTGCATGATGATACAAGTGGGCTTGCCCTTGCCGGTCAAGGATTTTGCTTTGGCAAGGCCGGCTAATACGGCATCCATATCGTTACCGTCCATTTCCATTACCTGCCAACCGAATGCTTCAAATTTATCTTTCAGAGAGCCGAGACCCATTACCTTGTCGGTAGGGCCATCAATCTGCTGGCCATTGAAATCTATAGTAGCAATGAGGTTGTCTATTTTGTGGTGTGCTGCAAACATGATGGCTTCCCAGTTTTGCCCTTCCTGCAACTCGCCATCGCCATGTAATGAATAGATGATGTGGTTGTCGTTGTTCATTTTTTTGGCGAGCGCAGCGCCGCATGCTACACTCATACCCTGGCCGAGAGAGCCGCTGGCAATGCGCACACCGGGCAGATGCTCGTGTGTGGCAGGATGGCCCTGCAAGCGCGCATTGATGTGCCTGAAGGTAGCGAGCTCGCTTACCGGGAAATAACCGGAATGGGCCAGCACACTATAGAATACGGGAGAAATATGCCCATTGGATAAGAAGAACAGGTCTTCGTCTGCGCCATCCATATCGAATCCAGGCTTGCGGTCCATCACTTTGAAATAGAGGGCTGTAAGAAAGTCGGCACAGCCGAGAGAGCCGCCGGGATGACCGCTTTGTACTTTATGCACCATTCTTACTATATCGCGGCGCACCTGGGTGGCCATTTCCTGCAATTGCTGAGTATCCATTATTTTTTACGAAATTATGCGCAAAAGTATATGATTAAAGGCATTTTATGCAAGAAAAATATCCACAATGATTTCGCCTGTATACTGTATTTTCTTCAACACTTGATTTTCAGCAAAATATAGCACTTTCTCTTCAAACTTGTTGCGTTTTTTCGCCTCAATCATTCCGTATTGAAGATCCAATAATTCGTCAAAAGACTTCGACAATCGTATTTCTTCGTTCTTATTATCCATTTAGCTATCAATGAGTGTATTTATACCTTTCTATGCTTCCATCTATTTTATGACAACGGCTGCCATTGGAGGTATCCCTAAACAAAGTTATTTCAAAAGTAACCGCAATAAACGATTGGAATGTGTTTCAAATCTTCGCGATCCTGTTCAGCCCCTTCAGGGCTGGAGATTATGATCTCTTTACCGTGGGCTTCACCCACGGCTATTAATATTTAAGCCTTTCAGGCTATTATACTTCTCGCCGGGTAAGTTTGTAAATTAATCCAATTTGACCAATGCGTATTTTTATCCGGCGGGCAGTATAAAAGTAACTATTTGAGTTTTTACTGTAGAAATTGAATTGCATCCAAGAGTTTGCATTTAACAGAAACAATTGACCAAAATAGCAGAATGCAATACTTTTGAGTGACATGAAAGCTAAGCTCAACAAATACTTCACGAAGCAACTTACGGCCTGGCATGAGACGGACAATGACCGGAGCCTGCCCTGGAAAAGCGAGCAGGCCCCTTATAGGATATGGCTATCGGAGGTGATATTGCAGCAAACACGGGCATTGCAGGGATTACCCTACTATATCCGGTTTACAGAAGCCTACCCTACTGTTAAGGATATGGCGGCCGCTAATGATGATGAGGCCTTCAGGCTGTGGCAGGGGCTGGGGTATTACAACCGCTGCAAGAATATGCTGAATACAGCCAGGTATATAGCAGGCGAACTGAACGGAAAATTTCCGGATACTTATGATGGCCTGCTGGCGCTGAAGGGCATTGGCCCATATACAGCATCGGCAATAGCTTCGTTTGCCTATGGGTTACCGAATGCTGTGGTGGACGGGAATGTATACAGGGTGCTGTCGAGATACTTTGGGATAGAGGAGGCAATCGATACTACGAGCGGCAAGAAAATATTTGCAGAGCTGGCGCAGCAATTACTGGACAAAAAGGACAGCGCGGCCTACAACCAGGCTATTATGGACCTGGGCGCAACAGTATGCACACCGCGCAACCCGGCATGTGACACCTGCCCACTACGTGAGAAATGTGTAGCCTATAAGGAGAACCTTACTGGACTATTGCCGATAAAAAGCAAGAAGACCGCAGTGAAAACACGTTATTTTAATTACCTGTTGCTACAATGGAAAGATACCCTGTGGATACATAAGCGCACAGGAAACGATATATGGCAAAGCCTGCATGAGCCTTTTCTCATAGAAAGTACGCAGCCGCTGGATGTGGGCGATATACTTGGCCACGACCTGTTTAAAAAAGAAGTGCTGAACTATAAAGAGATCAGGTATATGGGCGAGGCCAGCCAGCGGCTGACGCATAGGATCATAGAAAGCAGGTTTTTCGCTGTTCCCCTATCAAAAAAAGCAAATATAATAGATGAAGATGGTAAGTGGCTGGATATTAATAATTTAAAAAATACTGCATTCCCGAAGACAGTGCTTTCTTTTTTAGAAAAAAGTTTATACTTTTAGAATTACTAAGTTAAGATTTTTTTTCATCTAAAAATCAGGGACTGTATGAGAGGACTCAATAAAGTGATGCTGATCGGCAACATAGGCCGCGATCCGGAGATCCAATATGTGGAAGCAGGTGTGGCTGTGGTGAAATTTCCCCTGGCCACTACGGAAACGTATAAGGACAGGAATGGCGTACTGGTCTCTCAAACAGAATGGCACAATATAGTGCTGTGGCGCGGGCTGGCCGAGCTAGCCAGCAAGCACCTGCATAAGGGTAGCCTTATATATATAGAAGGGCGTATAAAGACGCGCAACTGGGAAGATAAGGACAAAAACAAGCGCAGCAGCACAGAAATAACCGGTGATAATTTTGTTATGCTGGATAAAAGAAAAGAACAAAATGAGACACCACCGGAAGTAGCGAGCGTGGCTGATATACCATTTGAAGCCGGGAATACAGAAAAAGATAACATGCCTTTTTAGTGTTGGTATTATTTTTAAGAGAATAACAGTAAGAAGATGGGTATGTTTGCCTGATTCTATAACTTTGATACGATCACCAAATTACAATTCACTTGGAAAGCACAGAAGGCGAGGCGAATATTTCTACATTACTATTGCAGGTATCCTCAGGAAATTTTTCTGCGCCAAACGTCACCATACTTATTATTGCGATACTGATCCTGTTGCTGATGTCGGCTATAATAGCTGGCGCAGAGACGGCATTCTTTTCCCTGTCGGGCAAGGACATTAACTACCTGAAGACAAAAGAAAAAACAAGCGCGCGCATAGCGAGCCAATTATTAGAACATCCGAAAATGTTGCTGGCAACCATCCTTGTTGCCAACAACTTCATCAATATAGCCATCGTTATTTCGACCAATGTACTCATCAACTCGATGATAGCGCCGGGGCTGAACGCTGTACTGTTGTTCCTGATACAGGTGGTGAGTGTTACATTTTTACTGGTACTTTTCGGGGAGGTGCTACCTAAGGTATATGCCACACAGAACAATCTAAGAATGGCGCTGTTCGCATCTTCATTCATCAGGGTGTTGTTCTCGATATTCAAGCCGATCAGCAGCACATTGGTCAGCTCGACCAGCTTCATAGAAAGCAAGCTGGGCAGCAAGATCAATAAGAATATCAGCAATGAAGACTTTGAACATGCTATAGAACTGACGGTAGGACATACAGCGACCAAAGAAGAGGTAAACATCTTTAAAGGGATACTTAAATTCGGCAACATATCGGCCAGGCAGGTAATGCGCACACGTATGGATGTGAGTGGCATAGACCATGATATGACCTTTGCCGAGGTGCGCCACTATTGCCTGGAAGCGGGCTACTCGCGCCTGCCGGTGTATAAAGAGAGCTTAGATAAAGTAGCGGGTGTGATACACACCAAAGATTTTTTACCGCACATCAACAAGGATGATTTTGAGTGGCACACGCTGATACGCAACGCCTACTTTGTACATGAAGGCAAGCTAATCGAAGACCTGCTGAAAGAGTTTCAGCAGAAGCGTATACACTTCGCTATAGTGGTGGATGAGTTTGGCGGCACATCAGGCATCATCACTCTGGAGGATATCATGGAAGAGATCATCGGTGATATAAAGGATGAGTTTGACGAAGAAGACCTGCAGTACAAAAAAATAGACGACACCAATTTTATCTTTGAAGGCAAGACACTGATCAATGATGTGTGCCGCATCATAGGCATACCTTCTGACACTTTTGAAAAGGCACGCGGAGAGAGCGACTCGCTGGCTGGGCTCATATTGGAGATCTCCGGTAAATTCCCTAAAGTGAATGAGGTAGTGAAGCAGGACAATTACGAATTCACGGTTATGGCGCTGGATAAAATGCGCATACAGCGCGTGAAGATGACGATACACCCGGCTATAGAGGAAGAAGAAGAGTGATACTAGAGCGGCGAAACAATGCGAAGAGCGGACGGAGCGGTCCACACATTCATCCCGTAGAAAAAACCACGACCCTCCCGCAGAAAAGCGGGACCATGTACCGAGGCAGTTTGGTTGTATAATTCTGTCCTGTGCGAGAAGGGCATGGGCAAGCCCCTACTGCGAGTGTGCGTTGCTTGTCCTGCACGGAACACAAGAATCTAACAGCTCTGCATATTCCAGATTTGAGTACTTTTAAAAAGTTATCAAATCTTGCATTTTAAACGAAATATTTATTCAGCTTTATTATATCGGTTTCACCGGGCTGCCGCCCCATTCGCTGTTGGATTGGAGGTTCTCGCCTTTCATGAGCAGGGAAAGGGATTCGATGTTTACATTATCGCCTATCTCGCTATCATATAGGATGATGGTGCGGGCACCAATGCTGCATCGCGCGCCTATCTTCACCGGACCTACCTTCATCACCCTGTCTTCAAAGAGATGGGTTTGCGGGCCGCAGTCTTCGTTGAGGGCGGTATCGTCGCCGATGCTTACCATGTCATACTCCGTGATGTCGGTAGTGTTCATCCAAACACGCTTGCCTGTCTTTGCACCGAGGAAGCGGAGCATGATGGGCACCCACGGCGTGCCGCGCATAAAGTCGAGCAGGAAGGGCACAGAGAGGGCTTCGTAGGTGGATGTGATGGCCTCGCTGCGCCACACCTTTGATGTCCACATAGGCTTTTGTTCGGGCTTGTATTTACCGACAACAAGCCATTTGAGCGCAACAGTGACGAAGAAAGCAGGAAGCCCCATGAAGAACAGGTAATAGAACGGCAATTCAAGAATGATCTCCCACCATTTATTATTGACCACCAAATCGTGACCGTAGGCAATGAAAAAGATGCTGCAAATTAGGATCACAGTTTCGGGTATGAGTATGCGAATGAACTCGACCATGCTGCGGGCAAGCACTTTGCCGGCTGATGGCCGTGCTGTGAGCTCAGTGGCAAAGGTGCGGCTGGCCTGCCTGCGGGGTAGGGCAATAGCCGGAGATCCAAACCAATCGCGGGCGCTGCTCTCCTGCTCCAGTTGCTCTTTAGATGGCGGCGTTGACAGCACCCCAATGAGCATGCGGTTGGGCAGGTTGTAGCCTTGAGGTATGAGCGCACTATTACCTACGAAACTATTGTTGCCGATAGTAGTATGTTCCAGGATCAACTGCTGCCCGCGAACGTCTGATTCACCAAGTGTAACGGCATCGGCCACAAATGAGCCTTTGCCAATAGTGAGCAATGGATGTGTAACGCTGCTTGCTGTAGATATTTCGGTATTCTTGCCCACCTTGGCACCGAGGGCACGGAAGAGCAAGGAGATGTATACAGTGGCATAAATAGGATGCAATACGATCAGCGATAAAGACATGAGCTGATCGGCAAACCACTTACGGACATAGAACCAGCTATAGATGGGATACTTGCCCGGCTTGATGCCCCACTGCAATAAACGGGTGAGCAAGACGGTAACCAACGTAAACACGATGATATAGCTCAATGCAAGCGACGGCGTGACTATGAGGTAACTAAAATCGTAATCGGGTGTGGAGTTATCCAGGTTATTGATGATGATTATTGTAGGCAATAACGGCAACAGTACTACAAACGGGAACAGCAGGAGCGACACGGTGAAGATAAGCGAATAGCGCCGGCGCTTGCCATCTGATACCGGCAGTGGCTGCGGCATATCGGCATAGGTCTTTGTTTCTTTAAGGACAGCCGGGCTGCCCTGCCATACTTCAAAATTTTTGATCGTTTTGCCTTGCTGCAAATAACTGAGATCCTGCAACTCGCTCCACTCATCCATATGCGCACCGCCGGCAATGACCGCGCTGCTGCCTATGTAGGCATGATCGCCTAGCGTGATGCGGCGTAGTTTGAGCATACCGTCTTCGACATAAGCATTGTCCAGCACGGCCTGGGAGCTGATGCTGACATCGCTGCCAATGGTTACGAGATCCTCGGCACCTATGGTGATAGCGCTGAGCTGTGCATCTTTAGCCACCTTCACGCCCATGCGGCGGAGGTAGCCATTGTACAAAGGTGTGCCGTTGAGGAACTGCGCAGGCAGCAGGCGCTGCATGGTTTTCACAAACCACCAACGGAAGTAATAAGTGCCCCAAAGCGGGTAATCACCTTCCTTCATCTTACCGATCACCAGCCACTTCATTCCGATGGTGAAAGCTGCAAACAATGGAGGTATGAAGCAGAACATACACAGCGCCGTAGTGATGCCATAAGCGATATTCTTAGTTTCCTCTGCCACATAGTAGTACCCGAGGTAAGGGAAGAATATCTGCACAGCAAAAAGGCCATACATGAACAGCAATGAAACCGTTTGCGCCAGCCAGCAAAACATAAAGCGCTTTTTGGGTATGGCATTGAACACTCGTGTGGCGCGCGGCTCGTCAACAGGCTTACTTTCCCAATGTGTGACCAATGCGCTCAGCGGCCTGTGCAGGTAAATATCTTTGAGGGAAGCCTGCGGAATATTGGCCTCCCGCCTACAGCGGGACACAAATGCTGCGGCAAGCAGTGAATGCCCTCCGAGATCGGTAAAGAAATCGTTTTGTAACTCTATATTGCGATTGGGGAAGAATTTACGCAAAGCTGCGATCATTCGCTCTCCAAGGGGTGCATCAATGTCTATAACCTCGTTGGTGATAGCGGCGGCATTCTCCAACAGCATGGCAGGTATAGGCAGCGCTTTCCTGTTTATTTTGCCGCTGGGCAGGCGGGGCATTTCGGGCAGCTGCATGATGACACTTGGCACCATATATGCCGGCAATACTTTGGCCAACTCATCGCGAACGTGTTGCTGGTTCATTTTCACCGGGTCATCGCACACTATGTAGCCGGCAAGGTGGTCTTGCCCGTTAATATCCTGTTTCACAGCTACCGCAGCAGCCGTCACATCGAGCAGGTTGCTCAGCTTGGTTTCGATCTCGCCAAGCTCTATGCGATAGCCCCGCAACTTCACCTGGTCATCAAAGCGGCCATGGAAGTCGACAGTACCATCGGCATTGATGATAGCGGCATCGCCAGTTTTATATATCATATTGCCGGGCAGATCAACTAATGCTGCAGGCTTTGGAACAAATTTCTGCGCGGTAAGCTCGGGAAGATTGATGTAACCCTTACATACACCGGCACCTGTGATGATGAGCTCACCTTTCTCGCCACGAGGCAGAATGTTCAGCTTTTCATCAACGATAGCGAGGTTGTAGTTGGGCAAGGGAGTACCAATAGTGATGGCATCGCCGGGCTTTAATGCAATGAGTGATGACGTAACGGTGGTTTCGGTAGGACCGTAGCTGTTGTAAAAACGGCGCGTAGGCACCGACCAGCGGGAGAGTACCTGCGTGGTGCAGGCTTCGCCACCGGCATTGACTATCCGCAACAGGGGCACATCGTCTTCCATAACAGCGAGCAGGCTTGGCACAGCGTGCAGCACTGTGATGCGCTGCCTGCGCAGCACCTCGTCCAGCTCATCAATAGATTTTGCGGTGGCCGCATCGGCAACAAATAAGGTGGCACCGGCAAAGTAACTGATCCACACTTCCTCGCACCACATATCGAATGATACGGAGAAACCCTGATACACGCGGTCATGCGTATTTACTTCAAGTACAGAATTCTCTGCGCGCACGAGGTGGCATATCTGGCGGTGGGCTATGGGTATACCCTTGGGCTTGCCTGTACTGCCCGATGTGTAGAGCACATAGGCGTTATCATCGGGAGCAGCGCCTTGCGTAATTGTTATTTGTTCGCTGGCGTTGGGTTGGGGTACTACTGAGAAAAGAGCGGCATTGATATCCAGTTTTGATTGGCTGATATAACCTTTTGCACCAACCTCATTCATGACGGTCACTACCCTTTCGGCAGGCATTTCAAAATCGAGTGGCACGTAGGAGGCTCCGGCTTTCACGATGCCGAGAACAGCCACATGCAACTCCAAACCACGTGGCCACCATATACCTACCGGGTCGCCGGGGCGGATACCCTGCTGAAAAAGATAAGCAGCCATAGCATCACTCCACCTGTCGAGCTCGCTGTAAGTGAGTATGGTATCATTAAAAACAAGGGCATGTTTTGAGGGATGAGCCTGGGCTGATGCACGAAATATATCTGCAAGTGTCTCTTCACGTAAAAAATCCGGGCGATTGTCGCCGGGTACTATACTTGCTTTCATCTGCTCTGCTACTGGGGCCACACGGTAATTTTATGCCGAAAAGTACAACAATTATCAGTGACTTACGTAGTAAAAACATGCCAATACCCTTAAACAACAGATAATTCATTTTTAAGAATGGCTTTGTACTTTTGCGGGACAAATAAGCACATGACACCGGAAAGAGCCGAAAAAATAAAAAAAATATTAAACTATCGCCAAAACGGGCTGGTGGTGGTGATGGAGAATGTACATGACCCTCATAACATATCGGCAGTAATGCGCACATGCGATGCTGTGGGTGTGCAGGATATATTTGTATTAATGACGCGGATACCCCGCCATGACAGCTATGGGGTAAACAGTGCATCGGGCGCAAAGGGATGGCTGACGATACATGAGTATGATAATACGGAGGCCTGCATGAACGCAGTAAAAGAGAAATGCGACCATATATTTGCCACACACCTGGGTGTGGAATCTAGTTCGCTGCATGAATTGGACCTTACGGGCAATGTTGCCCTTGTGTTCGGGAATGAACATGAGGGGGTAACAGAGGATTGCCTGCGGTATTGTACCGGCAATTTCATCATTCCGCAGGTGGGCATGGTGCAGTCGCTGAATATATCGGTGGCCTGCGCTATTACGCTGTATGAGGCATTTAGACAGCGGCAGATAGCGGGCTGCTATAAGGGGGAGCCACAATTGCCAGAGGGCGATCGGAAGGCGCTTTTGGAAAGATGGGGGGTATGGGATTAGTAAGCATCAATATCCTTGCCTGTGATCGCATCGTGCTGTATTTGCACAGACCGGAGCAATAACCCTGCCATGTAATCATAGAACAGATCGGCATCTCCACCGTAAGCCTGAATATCTCCCAGGTATTGGTAGTAAGCAAGCCGCTCATTCTCTTTAATGTAAAATGGGGGGTACCCATTAGCAATGAGAATCATATTGGACAATATCCTTGCCATCCTGCCATTACCGTCATAGAAAGGATGAATGGTTACAAAGTCGAGATGAAAACGAGAGGCAAGAATTAAAGGGTGAGTACTGTCTTTATCGTCACGATTGATCTTTTCCTGGGCAGCACTTAACTTATTTATCAAGTTGTGCATCAGCGCAGGTACATCTTCGGGCGAGGCGAAATCTATTCGCTCGGCTTTGTAGTTGAACAAGTAGTTGTTGACCTTTTTCCAATTGCCCGGCATATCCTTTTTAGCAGGGTCATCCTCATTCATAATAGATCTATGAATGTCCCTTACCCGTTTTTCTGAAATATTCAAATCGCCTTTGCCTATCTTCAAAATTTCAACAACAACCTCATCATGGACTTTTATTTCCAGTATATCCTTCAAGGGTTTGCCATCAACTGTAATATTCCCGACCATTACGCTGCGTGTTTCGCTACGCGTAAGGGAGTTACCCTCCATGCTATTGGAGGTATAATTCCATTCTAATCGGAATTTGTAGTTTATTTTCTTCAAAACGGCCACAGGTATATTGCCATAACCATTTATGGCATCCTGCAATTCATTTATCCGTTGAAGTTTTTCGCTAAAAGACATACTGTAAAAATAATAAAAAAAACGCCCTGCAATGTAGTTACAGGGCGCTTGCTAAATATATTGAAGTAGATGTTTAGTTGCCGAGGTAAGTTTTTAGTAACTGGCAGCGGCTGGCGGTGCGCAGTTTGGTGATGGCTTTATCTTTTATCTGGCGCACACGCTCGCGGGTAAGGGAGAATTTCTCACCTATGTCTTCGAGGCTCATGGGGTTGGCCACACCTATACCGAAATACAGCTTGATGACATCGCGCTGGCGATCGGTGAGGGTGCTGAGGGAGCGGTCTATCTCGCAACGCAGTGACTCGCCATGATATAGGGCTGAATCAGCTGATTCGGAGTTAGGGTTTTCGAGGATATCGAGGAGCGTATTGTCTTCGCTGTCCACGAAAGGCGCATCGACAGATACGTGGCGCGCAGCCACGCCCAGCGTGGTTTCCACCTCTTCTGTACCTATTTCCAGCAGCTCAGCCAGTTCTTCGGTCGATGGTTCGCGTTCGTACTCCTGTTCCAACTGAGAGTAGGCTTTGCTGATCTTATTGGAAAGACCCACTTTATTGAGCGGCAGGCGAACGATACGTGATTGTTCGGCAAGCGCCTGTAGTATGGACTGGCGTATCCACCACACCGCATAAGAGATGAATTTGAAACCACGTGTTTCATCAAATCTTTGTGCAGCCTTGATGAGGCCGAGATTGCCTTCGTTGATCAGATCGCTTAAAGAGAGCCCCTGGTTCTGGTATTGTTTTGCAACGGATACCACGAAACGGAGATTGGCTTTGGTGAGCTTTTCAAGAGCGCGCTCATCGCCTTGTTTTATACGAATGGCTAATTGTACTTCTTCTTCCGGGGTGATGAGATCAACTTTACCAATTTCCTGGAGGTATTTTTCCAGCGACTGGCTTTCCCTGTTGGTAATAGATTTCGTGATCTTCAACTGACGCATAGACATAGGCAAAGATTTGAGTGGTTTGGAAATGGTGAGTCACAGTGAAGGATAGAAAGTGTGTTGTTTCAAGCAAAACTAAGGGTCTTGGCAATCCAACCCAAAAAAAATTTAGGAGTACATTAACAGTTTTCATATAGCAAGACCTGAATGTTGTTTATAAATATCTGATATTATCAGTAATAAAATTTTGATTGTAGCATCCTTTTTTTATTATTGCACCCAAACTACCTAAAAGTGAATAGTTCTACGATGAATAAAAAGAAAGTAATGTACTCCGTTGAGTTTCCTATACGCTGCTCGCCTGCGATATTGTATGATTTTTTGTCGACACCGGTAGGCTTGCAGGAGTGGTTTGCGGACAAGGTGGACCAACGGGAGAATGTCTTTTCTTTCACCTGGAACGGCAGCGTGGACACAGCCCAGATACTGGAGCATGTGGACAATGAGTTCATCAGGTATCGTTGGGACCATTATGCGAAGGATGAATTTTTTGAATTCAGCATAGAACAAAGCCCGGTAACCAACGAAACCATCCTGCGCATCACCGACTTTGCGGATAAGAACGATATGAAGGACCAGCAGCAACTGTGGAGTTCGCAGGTCAATGACCTGAAGCACCGCATAGGCGCTTAAAGGAATAAAACGATCCGGTAAAGGCTTGCTTCGGGAGAAGCAAGCCTTTCTGCATAATAAAAGGTTAATCCCGCAGGGGCAATAAATGAATAGCAGGTGTTTTTATGTAGGTTTGCACCTTAAAGCGTAGCCGTATTGATAAAGAAACTGGACATATTGATCATCCGTAGTTTTATCGGGCCATTTATCGTCACCTTTTTCGTGTCTCTTTTTGTGCTGGTAATGCAGTTTTTCTGGCTGTATATGGATGAGCTGATCGGCAAGGGCATAGGGATATGGCCTATTCTGCAATTGCTCACTTACATGTCCACCACCCTTGTGCCGCTGGCCCTGCCGCTGAGCATATTGCTGGCCTCCATTATGACCTTTGGCGATATGGGCGAGAACTTTGAGCTGGTGGCTATAAAGTCTTCGGGCATATCGTTGATCCGTTTTATGCTGCCGCTGTTCATCTTCATGACCATGATAGCGGGCGTGGCGTTCGTTTTCAGCAACAACGTGATCCCTGTGGCCAATCTCAAAGCCTTATCACTTTTGTATGACATACGCAACTCAAAGCCTACGCTAAATATACGCCCCGACCAATTTAACAATGAGATACACGGCTTCTCGATAAGAGTAGGCAGCAAGGATGAGGATGGTAATACTATACACGATGTAATGATCTACGACCATAATGATATGGCCGGCAACACCAAATTAATACTGGCCAAGGAAGGGCAGATGATCGCATCGGAAGACAAGCAATCGCTGATATTTAAACTGAAAGACGGGTGGCGCTATGAAGAGGGCTACAATCACGGCATCAATGATATGACACAGACGAGAATGCACTTTGCCAGCTGGGATAAAGTGTTCGACCTTTCGTCTTTAAAATTTACGCGGAGCAATGAGGACATGTTCAAGAACGCGTACCAAATGATGAATGTTTCGCAGTTATCAGAAAACATAGACAGCCTGCGCAAGTATAAGACCAAGGCTTACAAAACGGTAAACTCCGGCATAGCTCCTTACATTACCTACAACAATGCCTCGAAAGAAAGCAAGCCATTGATGGCGGACATCAAGAAAAGCAACCCGGTCCGTAAATACGATTCCTCCTTCCTTCAATTAGTGCCCGACTCGAGCCGACAAGCAACATTGCAAACTGTATGTAATAACCTGCGCAGCTCCAAATCGCTGATGGACATTAACTCGTTAGATAAGTCGCTACAACACGAGAATTTTCTGAAATTTGATATTGAATGGCATAAGAAATTCACACTATCCTTTGCGTGCATACTTCTCTTCTTAATTGGCGCACCGCTTGGGGCTATCATACGTAAAGGCGGGCTGGGTATGCCGTTGATCATTGCCATCATCTTTTTTATGCTGTTTTATGTACTGAACATAGTAGGTGAAAAACTGGCGAAGGCTGACTCCGTGACCCCATGGATAGGCATGTGGATGTCGACAATATTACTGCTACCTATCGCTGTGTTCCTGATCAACTCGGCAAGGAATGACTCGCGAATCTTCACCAAAGAATGGTACATAAAACTATTCCAGTTTGTAAAAAATATCTTTGCACCCAAAAGCAAGACCGTTGAATAAACAAAGTGCGATACCATACAATCCATTTTTTCTACTTCCATTCGTAGCATGGGTAGTTACCGGGGGCATTCTATTATTGTCATTAAGCAAGGAGCAGCTTTTTTCATTCATCAACCTGCACCACTCACCTATTGCAGATACACTGATGTACTACGCAACGTATATGGGACAGGTGGAGGTGATCATACCCGGACTGATACTGGTGGGGCTGATACCTAAAAACCGTAACTGGTGGTATTTTGTTACTGCCACCCTTTGCAACATCGTTCCGTTGCTGGTGCAGCAAGTATTCAAGTATTACTTTGATATTATCCGCCCCGTGAATTATTTTCATGGAGCTAAATGGATACATATGCTACCTGAGTGGCCGGTGATACTCACGCGCAGCTTTCCTTCGGGGCATAGCCAGGGGGCATTCAGCTTCTTTTGTTTTCTTTCCTTACTATTATCAGAAAAGAACAAAGCGGCAGGGCTGCTGTTCTTTGCACTGGCTATCACCACCTGCTACTCTCGTGTATATCTTGCCGCGCATTTTGTTGCAGACATATACGCAGGCAGCATTATCGGCATGGTGACGACCACGCTTATCTTTGCGGTGATGATCAAGTACAGGCACATCTTTAAAAAGGGTACTTTTGCATAATATTCATGCCCAACTATCTGAGATACAGCATTATCATTGTAGCAGGCTGCCTGCTGTTCTTCCCCATGCTGGGGCATGTACATCTATTTGACTGGGACGAAATAAACTTTGCTGAGTGCGCAAGGGAGATGATCGTATCAAAAGATTACCTGCGCGCGCAGATAGACTTTATGCCCTTTTGGGAGAAGCCCCCCCTCTTCATCTGGATGCAAGTACTGGCTATGAAGGCATTTGGAGTGGGCGCATATGCAGCTCGCTTCCCCAATGCGCTGATAGGTGTGGGCACACTGGCCACCTTGTATTATGTGGGCAAGCGGGTAATGAATGAAAAAATGGCCTCGTGGTGGGTATTGCTGTATGCGGCTACGTGGTTGCCACACTTCTATTTTAAATCCGGCATTATAGACCCCACTTTCAATTTCTTTATTTTCCTTTCTTTCTTCCAGGTGCATCTCATAGGGTTTGCCACACGCAAGCGGCTTCACGCGCTGCTTGCCGGGCTATTCCTGGGCATGGCCGTGCTCACCAAGGGGCCTGTAGCTATATTAGTAGCCGTACTGGCCTTTGTGGTGTACGTGATCGTGAACAGGGGGGTAAATTACCTGAAAGGGGTATACCTGCTACTTATAGCCGCATTCGCGCTGCTGCCCATCGTATCCTGGCTGGGCATGGCCGTGGCCCATTACGGGGCCGATTATGGCGGCTGGTTCCTTAAACAGTTCCTTTCCTACCAGGTGCGGTTATTTAGTACCGAGGATGCCGACCATGGCGGGCCATTTGTCTATCATTTTATAGTGCTATTGCTGGGGTGCTTCCCTGCATCTGTATTCCTGTTTCAATATAGCAGGAAACGCATCAGCCACAATGCGCACACCCATGATTTCACGAGATGGATGTGGATATTGTTCTGGGTGGTGCTGATCCTTTTCTCTATAGTTAAGACGAAAATCGTACACTACTCATCGCTGTGCTACTTCCCGCTTACTTACCTGGCAGCTATGCAGTTGTATCACCTGGGCAATGACAGCGCGAAACTCAAGAAAGTAACTAAGACTTTACTCCTTACCATAGGGTCTTTGCTGGCCGTAGTGATCACCTGCCTGCCATTAGTGGGCCTGAATAAGGATAAGCTGATACCATATATCAATGATAAATTTGCTGTGGGCAACCTGCGTGCAGATGTACCGTGGAGCTATACCGAGTGCCTTTGGGGCATTATATACCTTATTGGCATATGGGTGGCTGCGGCGCTTATACGCAAAGACTTCCGTAAGGGAATGCTCGTACTGTGCATACTACAGGTGATGATCATACAGGTGACTGTATTGCACTTTACCCCTAAAATAGAAGCGTATTCGCAGCGGGCGGCGATAGACTACTTCAAAAGCATGGAGGGCAAGAATGTATATGTGCAGCCGCTGGGATATAAAAGCTACGCCAACCTGTTCTACACCCAAAAGACGGCTGCCACAGACAGCAACTACTATACGTATAAACAGGACGATAAACGGATGGAAAAAGTACCGATCGCCAATGAAGCATGGCTGATCAGCGGAAAAACGGACAAGCCGGTATATTTTATCAGCAAGGTGCAGGACAGCAGTAAGTACGCCGCATTCCCTGAATTGACCGTAACCGGAAGCAGTAATGGCTTTGTGTTCTATAAGAAAAAATAAAGAGCATAATCACTGTAAAAACACCCTAAAATGGGGCAAAATGCTAAAAATATGCTGATTTTCGTGGGTGGTCATTGATTATTTTTATATTTTTATCTCTTTATCAAACATTTCGATTGCATGCAGTTTGAAAAGGTCAAAGAATTTATACTGGGTAAGCTCAAGAAGGAATTGGCCGAAAACCTGACTTATCACAGCCTTGGGCATATAAAAGACGTTTATTCTGCTGCTGAGAACCTGGCAGGACTGGAAAAGGTAACAGGTGAAGACCTGACGCTTTTGCTCACAGCTGTATTGTTTCATGATTCAGGATTTATTGAGTCGCAAAAAGACCATGAGCGCCTGTCTTGCGAGATAGCAGAAAAATGCCTGCCAGAATATGAGTACACGCCCGCGCAGATCAAGCGCGTATGTGATATGATCATGGCCACACAAATACCACAATCGCCTAAAAACAACCTGGAACAGATCATCTGTGACGCTGACCTGGATTACCTGGGCAGGGATGATTTTTTTAAGATAGGCAATACCCTTTTCAGCGAATTGCGTATGTATGGCATACTTAGCAATGAACGGGAATGGAATGAACTACAAGTAAGATTCCTGGAAAACCATCATTATTTCACTCATTCCGCAAAGGCACTGAGAGTAGAAAAGAAAGCAGCCAACCTGCTTATCGTGAAGTCTAAGATCAACTAAAATAATGACCAAATTAATAAAACAGCTTCCGCACGGTGTACAGGATGCTATCTATGCTATATCCGGCACACTGATCACCGGCTTTGCTCTTAAAGGGCTTTTGGTGCCTAACGACTTCCTGGATGGTGGTGTGACGGGCATCTCGCTGCTACTGCATGAACTGTATCATGTGAACATAGCCTGGGTGATCGTAGTGCTGAACATACCATTGATACTTGCAGGCGCATACCATGTAAACAGAAGATTTGCCATAAAGACGTTTGCATGTGTTGTAGGCCTGGGGCTGTGCCTGGCGTTTATTCATTACCCGGTCATCACCACAGAGAAGTACGATAAGATACTTGTATCCGTATTCGGGGGATTCTTTCTGGGCATAGGCTTAGGACTCGCCATGCGTGCAGGATGCGCCATAGATGGCATAGAAGTGCTGGCGCTGTATACACTCAAAAAAAGCAGCTTCACGATCAGCGAGATCATCCTGGGACTGAATGTTATCATCTTTATTATTGCCGCCTTTAAACTGGGGCTTGTTATCTCTTTTTACTCCATGCTTACCTATTATGTAGCCTCACGAACGATAGACTATGTGGTAGAGGGACTTGAAGAATATACCGGTGTGACCATCATATCGGGCAAAAGCGAAGAGATAAAAGAGCAATTGGTGATGACGCTAGGCAAGGGAATCACCATATACAAAGGCGAACGAGGTTTTATGAAAGAAAGCTTTAAACACCATGCGGCATGTGATATTGTATTTACCGTGGTGACGCGCCTTGAGGTGCGGAGATTGAAAAACATGGTTCATTCCATTGACCCAAATGCCTTTATGTTCACCAATACCATAAAAGAAGTAGCTGGTACAGGTGGTGTACTGAAACACCATAAAGGACACTAAAAATTAAAAGTCAAAAAATAAAAAATAAAATCCCAAGATCCAAATTCCAATACCCAATACCAGTATCTAAATTCCGTTCCCATAGCTATCTGAAATTTCAAATTTCAGGTACCATATCATCGTATTGTTTATTGATTGCAGCAAATTCATTTCGGTGCAATGGATTATCTTTGCGGCATGACACGTGATACAGCGATCTTTGATCTGATAGACCTTGAATTGCAGCGCCAGCGCCGCGGCCTGGAACTGATAGCCTCCGAAAACTTCACCAGCATACAGGTAATGCAGGCCATGGGAAGTGTGATGACCAATAAATATGCAGAAGGATACCCCGGCAGGCGCTATTATGGCGGCTGCGAGGTGGTGGATATAAGTGAGCAGCTGGCCATAGACCGGGCTAAAGAGATATTTGGCGTAGGCTATGCCAATGTACAGCCGCATAGCGGCGCACAGGCCAATGCGGCATTGATGCTTGCATTATTACAACCGGGAGACACCATCATGGGCCTTGACCTGAGCATGGGCGGACACCTGACGCATGGCTCGCCTGTGAACTTCTCCGGCAAGCTATATAAAGCAGTGCATTATGGGGTAAAGCAGGAGAATGGCCTGGTGGACTATGATATGATGGAGCAGCAGGCACATAAGCACAAGCCAAAGCTCATCATCTGCGGTGCATCGGCCTATAGCCGCGACTGGGACTATACGCGTATACGCCATATAGCAGACAGCATAGGGGCGCTTGTAATGGCAGACATAGCCCACCCTGCCGGACTGATAGCCAAGGGATTGCTGAACAGCCCTTTTGACGCTTGCCATTTTGTAACCACCACCACTCATAAGACCTTGCGCGGCCCACGTGGCGGCCTGATACTGATGAAGACGGATTTTGAGAACCCAATGGGTCACAAGGGACCAAAAGGTGAGATACGCATGATGAGCCAACTGATAGACCTGGCGGTATTCCCCGGCACACAGGGTGGCCCGCTGGAGCATGTGATCGCTGCGAAAGCAGTGGCGTTTCATGAGATATTGCAACCTGAGTTCCTCGCCTACTCCAAGCAGGTGATAGCTAACGCACAGGCTATGGCTAAGGTATTTACAGCCAAGGGATACAACATAGTATCGGGCGGCACAGACAACCATCTGTTGCTGATAGACCTGCGCAACAAAAACATCAGCGGCAAAAAAGCAGAGAACACATTGGTACATGCCGATATTACTATCAATAAGAACATGGTGCCTTTTGATGATAAATCGCCTTTCGTGACATCGGGAATACGCATAGGCGTGCCTGCAGTGACTACACGCGGACTTAAAGAACACGATATGGAACAGGTGGTAACCTGGCTGGACCGTGTGCTGATGGCACCTGATGATGAAAACACTATCAGCGCAGTAAAGAATGAAGTGAATGAATCTATGAAGGGCTTCCCGATGTACCCGGAGTTGGGTAAGTAAGCAGGTGTTATTGAAGGAATCCCGCTGAGACAAAAAGTATTAGCGGGATTCCTTTTCTGACAAAAATGAATGATAATTGAACCGCAACAAGGCTACTCTACACACCTAAAGAAGATAAGACACTCCTATCCCTGTCTTTCCTGAAAGCACCAACCAGCAGCGCGCTGCTGATAATGAGCGGTGTGATATATAAGTAGCTATACTGCGTTTGTATGAACATATAGAACACTGTGAGATAGACCTTGAAGGCGAACAATAAAAAAGTACTTAATGAATAACATTGCATCCGCTTTCTGTAAAACGCCCCAAGGGCAATGACCGTTGCGACACAAGCCAGCAGGTGAACAAACTGGTAAACGAACAATTTGCGCTCAATATTTCCGGGTACAAAATCGTAAGCATATGCCGAAAACCCAAGGCCATTGTGCATATAGCTACCTCTTACCCAATCGCGAAATGCCGCAATTCTGTGGTACTCATAACCTTTAAAAAACACACCTTTATCTATCCTTAAAAAAGGAAACCAGTAAAATGCAATAAACATGAATGCCAAAACAACGGACATGGTTAATACCTCTTTTCTCTTACCGGCCCAGTAGTAACCCAGCATACATAATGGCACCCAGAAGACGATACTATACCTTGATAGCAGGCACAGTCCGATACCGAATGACAATGCAAGAACATTCTTATTGCTGATGCTCGTTGCTGCAAATAAATAATACCCTGCGATTAGCTCTTCAACAGTAAAAATATAGGTATAGCCATCATTTTGAACGACGGCATACCAAACAAGCAATGGCATTAATGGCAGGAATATCTTCAATAACAGGTTAATGCCGGTGGCATGTACCGAAAAATTTTTGACAAAGAAATACGCACACGCGAGCCACAATACAATAGCCGGCACCCACCTGTAATCCTTGTGTAGCCAATCAGCAAAAAAATAAGGAAACCATTGTAATGGTAAATAAGTAGGGAAGAGATCATACCCCCATCCTGTGATAACCTGGTAAGGAAAAACGCCCGCTTTGTAGCGTGCGACAAGAAACATGATCTGCGGTATAACGTCGGACTGCTGAATGACATTCATGGAGATGGGTGCAATCTTCCAAATATTCCGCAAGAGGTCAAACATAACCCAAGACATCCCAAGGAAAGCAATGATGCCAAGCCCTGCGGTAATTCGCCGCTTTTTTGCTCCAAAATAGTTATTCGCGTTTTGTGGTACAAGGTAGTTGGTCGAGGCATCAATTTTCAAAAAGCAGAAACCAACGCCCAATGAGCATAGCAGCAGCAATACAGGGCTAATGTATGGCCCCGCAAAATTGCGCAACCAGGTGAACAGCAAAAGCTCAAAAAAGCACAGTATAAATAAAACGAATCTCATTTCTATAATATCAACCTATCAGTGCAATGCAGGCACCCTATTGAAAAACCCTCATTGTACCTTATTTCATTTTGCATAACTAATATCCGCTATCAGTTTGTCCGGAAGTACCGGCAACATGTGGCGTGGCAGCAGGAAAGAGGTAAGCTCGGAAAGCTCTTTGAACACATAATGGCTATCGGCAGCGCCACGGAGGTATTCTGCGCCACTGCTGCCACCTGTACCTACACGCTTGCCTATGGTACGCTGCACCATGTGTATGTGCCTGTGGCGCCACATAGACAGCTGCTCGTCTATTTCCAGCAATGTTGTAAGCAATTCGTAAGGCAGTTGCAGCAACGGGTGATCCCTGTAGAGCATAATGAACAACGCATTGCGGGAAGCATCGGCACTGAAGGAGCGGCCTTGCGGGTACGCCTCAGCCTCAATGAACAATGAATCAAATACAGTGAGATTAGCCTGCTCCGCGGGCGAGAGGCTGATGAGATAGGCATCCCGGTATTTTTGCCAGAAAGATGCATTGCCATGTTGCTGCCAGTAGGCTGTGTCTTTAACGAATGGCATACGCTCCAGCCAGTTATTGATCAGCACCAACAATGATTGTTCCGACTCTGCTTTTTTCACGCGGTCTATATCATCTTGTGTAAGTTGCGAGAGGTAGTATGCCTTGCCATGCCTGTGTTCGTAATTGAGCCCCAGTGTGGCTTCTATCATTTTGAATTGTATGCTCTGGAAGCCTGATGCCGGGCGCAGCAGATCGCGGAAATCGAGAAAGTCGAGCGGGGTCATGGTTTCCAGCACACTCATTTGTGTTACGGCGATCTCCAGGATACCGCAGATACGCTTGAGCCTGTGCACGCTGTTATAGATATCGGGAGAGCTGTTTTTGATATTGGTCTGCTTAAAAATATCGCGGACTATACCCAATTCATGGAGTATTTGTTTGAACCACAATTCATAGGTTTGGTGAATGATGATGAAGAGCATTTCATCATCGGCCCTGATGCCTTCTTTAGCACTTTCAGGGTGTTGCGCATCCAGTATTTTATTGAGCTGCAGGTAATCGCTGTAGTAAACGGGGCCTCTTTCCTTCTTTTCCATGCGGTTAAATTAGTAAAAGTTGGCGCAAGCATAAAATTTTAGTCTGTGTGATATGTGTTGGTATGATTATTTGGAACCGGTGTATGTATGAAATATCGCCATTTCCTGATAATTTTATGCTGTTTTGTAACCAAAGAAGGCAACTATGAACAGTAACTATCTGCCACCTGTAAGCTTAAAGGCCCTCGCAGATGCCCAAAAGGCCGAAGATGACGACCTACTGTATGATCTTTTTGCGCAACCCCTGCACGAAGAGTTGTACCGAAAAAAGACCTTTGATTTTCTTGACGACCTTTCTGACGGGCAACAGTTGTTCATAGCGTATGATTATGCGCGAATGCAGGTGGGGCAAGGCGGGTTTATACAGTTTATACAGAATGGATATGTGGGCCTGCTGCCATCTATGGTGGAGCAGATGTATAAACTCGGCATAGGTTATATGGCCCAGATACTGGATGATGTATTGAAAGTGTACGTGCTGAACAGGGAATTATTTGAAAAATCGACCTCAGTAGAGGATTTTGCACGGCTGTATGATGAACTCAAAGAATTTGAGGTTATAGACGGGCGATTTGCAAAACTAAATGAAGCAACCATAAAAAAGATGCTGGCATATGCGATGTCGCACCTGGGGGAGTTCATCACACCGGTATAAGTGGAAAATAGTCGTAAATTTGAATTACAAAAATGAAAACGATCGTTCTATCTGTAGTGGTTATGCTCAGCGCGAGGCTTGGCTTTGCGCAGGAGGTTGTACGTTATGGAAGCACAGATAGCGTATTTATCAGGCAGTATTCTTTTTCGGCTGCGCCGGCAACAGTTCAGCTTATGTATCCGGGGATGCGTGCTGCCATACCACAGAACCTGTATACGCAACACCTACCCTTCTTTTGCCGACAGGAACTGAAGATGCAACAGGCGCACGTGCCGGTAACCTTCAGGCTGGGCAGTATGGAGAACTGCAACCAACTGGAACAAAAGCCGGGATACAGATAATACTAAACACCTAATTGCTGCGATAGCTGTGGCGGCACCTCTACTCCTTTATCTTTCATTGCCTTTACCTGCACCCTGGCCTGTTCGGGCTGCTTTGTATCAATATACAATAGCAGCAGGTTTGTATTTGCGATCTTATTTGCGGGGTCGGCTTTGAGATAGTCTTGTAGGTATTTTATTGCGCCATTGAGGTCTTTTTTCTCCATAGCTACGCGCGCAAGATAAAAGTCGCATTCGTAGTAGTTGGATACTTGTTTCTCTTTAAGCAAGTAGGGCTCTGATGCCAGCACAGAGTCTTTTTTTTGCAGCATTTCGCCCATGTAGTAGTTGAGATATTTCTCATTTGGATTCAACTGGTATGCTTTACGAAACAGCTCACAGGAACGGTTGAATTCTGCTTTATCAAGGCGGGCAGCGAGCATCATATTGGCATATGCCGAGTGCGGCGAGGTTTCGGCGGCATCAGTCCAGAAAGTAAGGGGGTCTTCAAATTTTTCTTCGTGCTGAAAGGTAACCGCCGATAGCAGGGCTACCACAGCCAGGCCACCGATGAGCGTTTGTTTATCGGTGAATTTATTCTTCAATATTATTGTCTGTGGCAGCAGCAATAGTATGCCCACTATTGGCAAATACAAACGATGCTCAAACGACTGCTCATTGAGGTTATTGGGCACGAACAGCACAGGCAATAAGAACAACAGAAATACAGCAAAGCCACTTAATATAATTTTGGGGCTTTTTTGCTTTGCCAGTAATATTGCCGCAGTAAGAAAAAAAATGGCCAAAAATCCAAGTTGCAAACTTGTATCCCGCTGGGTAGGGAATACGCTTAGATTGAAGGGCAGTATTACCTTACCTATATACTGCACAATGAGCGGAAGCCGCCCCAGGAAGTCGTGTGCCACCTGTAGCGGGGATATTTGTGTTTGAATAGTGGCGGTGGCCCGCACCGCATACCACAGTACAAAGCACGCCGCCCATACCCCATATTGAAGGAGGCAATTTTTGTCATTCCATTTTTTATTGAGTACAAATACCAGCAGCACAAATGCCACAGGCGCAGCAAACACAGCCGTCTCTTTGGTGAAGTAAGCCAGGATAAGGAAAAGTGCAGAAAGCAAAAGGGCACTCAACTTGCCGTTGTTCGCATAATTGATAGCATAGATAAGAAAGGAGAAAACAAAAATAGCAAGCAACAGATCATTGCGTCCCGGTATCCATGCCACAGCCTGCGAGAGTGCGGGATGCACGGCAAATACAAGGCACAAAAGAAAAGCATGCAATTCCTTTACTGCCAGTTTGCGAAATAAGCCGTACAATAAAAAAACGGATCCCAGGTGCAATAACAGGTTTACTATGTGGTATTTTGCTAATTCCTGCCCATGATCTGCGAGCCAGTAATTGAGTATCATGGAGTCCATGAACAGGGGGCGATAATAAGGGTCTTTAACGGCATCGAACAGGCCACGATGAAATGAGGTAACGAGGTTGGTGAGGTCTTCGTTGTACAAGTGAAAATCGCGAATAAAGATGGAATCATCCAGCTCGGTGAGACTGAAATGAGTACTTACACCATATACAGCAACGACAGCCAAAGCCAGCCACAGTAGCGGGTAGCGTACTTTAAAAACCACGGAAGTGGCTACAGGTCGGGACGTGGCAACATCCGGTTTGGATATGGGTTGTGTTACTTTCTTCTTACTCACGTGTGTATAAATTATTCAGTTGCCCCATTTTCATAAGGCAACTGAAATAATTAAAGTATAGAATGCGCCTTGCGGCAACAACTTAGTGTGTTTCGATGTAGGAATGTGTGCCGTGTTCATCCAGTATATCCTTCGCTGAATTCACCTCTGTTTCAGAGCCATGCACTACTAACAGGAACTTGCCTTCTGCAAGTGCATCATGGTATTGTTTGGAGTCTTCATGCCTTATACCCATAGTGGTGGATATAGCAGAAGCGATGCCTCCGCCTATCAAACCAAAATCGAAGCCAGCAACCGCACCGACGAGGGCACCTGCGGCGTACAGGAAGCCAACACCAGGTATAGCAAACATACCAATGCCTGTAAGCACACCCAGTGTAGTGCCCAATACAGCGCCTGTGGCCAGGCCACCCGCTTTGATGGGATTGTGCTCGGTGATGTGCATACTTTTATCTACATCTTCTGTATGCGTCAATCCTATGATGGAAACTTCATCAACAGGGAAGTCCTGGTCCCTTAATTTCTGCACGGCTTCAACAGCCAGGTCGTGGTTATCGTATATGCCTATAGTTGCATTCATGGATAAAAAATTTGGATAAAAATAAGTTTTTTCAATCACTATATCGATAGTTTTCAGAAAAAGTGATCTTCATCATGTTTTAACGAAATTTCATGGCATAATATTACTACCCATTACTTAAATGGCTTTTATTATGAAACGGATATGCATTGCGCTTCTTTTGACCACAGCATCAGTTCTGTGTTTTGCACAAGATAAACCTGCGACACCCAAAAAACACAAGCACAAAACAGCGCATGCTACCAAAAAAGCCTTACCTGAATGGGCAATAGCACATAACTACGATGCCACAGCCCATGTATATTTCCCTGATTATTATACTTTTTACGACCCGGCAAGGGGCGGCTACCTGTATTGGGAGAACGGCAAGTATGTATTCACCCCTGCCCTGCCGCCCTTCCTTGAAAAAGTAGACCTGAATAAAAGCAGGGTGCAGATATTAAAGAACATCAGCCTGGACCTGCACCCGGAAAGTGATTACCCACATTATATGGAAATGTACCCGGCAGACCATGAAAACAATATGGTGCCAGTACCCATACCCGGCAACCCTGCGCAATAAAGGAGAGAACAACGTTCCTAAACTAATTCCCGCTTTATTATTTTTGATGCAGGCAAATGCTTAAATTTGCCCTTACTACAAGAATCAATACATTATGAAATTTACATTTTACGGACATGCCTGCTTCGGAATCGAAACAGGCGGTGTGAAAATATTGTTTGACCCCTTCATAACCGGCAATGAACTGGCTAAGGGCATTGTGGATGTGGACACCATTGAGGCCGACTATATTTTAGTGTCTCATGGCCATGGCGACCATGTGGCAGACCTGGTATCTATAGCTAACCGCACAGGGGCTAAGGTGATAGCCGCTTATGAAGTCATCAATTGGGCCCAGGCACAGGGTGTAAAGAATGTACACCCGATGAACTTCGGGTCGGCACATTTCGACTTTGGCAAGCTGTATTTTCTGCCTGCATGGCACAGCAGCGCTATGCCGGATGGAGCATATGGCGGCAACCCCGGCGGTTTCCTGCTGCAAGGCAAAGAGGGCAACTTCTATTATAGCGGGGATACCTGCCTGATGATGGATATGCAACTGATACCCCGCTACGCAAAACTGGATTTCGCAATACTGCCGGTAGGTGGCAACTTCACTATGGATACTGATGACGCAGCCATAGCAGCAGACTTCATCAAATGCGACAAGATCATCGGCGTACACTTTGACACCTTTGGGTTCATCAAAATAGACCATGATAAAACAAAAGAAATATTCAGTAAAGCAGGCAAAGAATTAATATTACCAAAAATCGGGGAAACGATTACCTTGTAGTTGTTTCAGCGCTCACAAATACTAAAATAACAACCCATAGCGGGAGTGAATATGGCTAAAGTAATAGCAATAGCTAATCAGAAAGGCGGGGTAGGCAAAACTACTACCGCAATAAACCTTGCAGCAAGCCTTGCTGTACTGGAATTCAAAACATTGCTGGTGGATGCCGACCCGCAGGCCAACAGCACTACGGGCAACGGGTTTGACCTGAAGAACATCCAGATCAGCCTGTATGACTGTATGGTGAATGAAACAGCGGCGGCGCAGGTGATACTGGAAACACAAACACCTAACCTGAACCTGCTGCCCAGCCACCTGGACCTTGTAGGCGCTGAGATAGAACTGATCAACCACCCCAACCGTGAGTTTGTATTGCGCAAGGCACTGGAACCGGAACTGGCTAATTATGATTTCATCATCATAGACTGCTCGCCGTCACTCGGCCTGATCACTGTAAACGCCCTCGCGGCAGCAGATAGCGTGGTGATACCGGTGCAATGCGAGTACTTCGCCCTGGAAGGGCTGGGCAAACTGCTCAATACCATTAAGATCGTGCAGACGCGCATCAATGCCAACCTGAAAATAGAAGGCATACTGATGACCATGTATGATGGCCGCCTGCGGCTATCCAACCAGGTAGTGGAAGAGATCAAGAACCACTTTGGAGACCTGGTATTCAATACCATACTGCACCGCAACACAAGGCTGGGCGAAGCGCCCAGCTTTGGTATGCCGGCCCTGCTCTACGACGCAGAAAGTACAGGAGCCATCAACTACCTGAACCTGGCCAAGGAGATATTGCAGAAGAACAACATGACAAAAATTAAAAACGAAGACAAAATATTCGAAGCAGATGAGCACGGCGCCGACCAATAAGAAACAAGGACTTGGCAAGGGTATCCGTGCTTTGCTGGATACTATTGACGAAGAGATACAGGCACCCAAAAGTGGTGTACCTGCGGTATCCGGCCAAGCTAATAATCAGAACAACAATAATAATAACACCACGGCCCGCATACCTCTGAGCCTGATAGAAGTGAACCCCAAACAGCCGCGCCGCGACTTTGACGCACAGGCGCTGGCAGAGCTATCTGAAAGCATAAAGCTGCATGACATCATACAACCGATAACGGTTATCAGGTATGGGCAAAAATACCAGCTCATATCGGGCGAGCGCAGGCTGCGTGCAGCCACTATGGCCGGCCTGGCAGATATACCCGCTTATGTGCGCACAGCAGACAGCCAGGGTATGCTGGAAATGGCGCTGCTGGAAAACCTGCAACGCGAAAATCTTAACGCCATCGAAATAGCGCTGAGCTATCGCCAACTGATGGACGAATGCGGCCTTACACAAGAGGTAGTAGCAGACAGGATGAAGAAAGAGCGCAGCACAGTAGCCAACTACCTGCGCCTGCTGAAACTGCCACCGGATATACAAAAAGCAGTGCGCGACGGCAAGCTGAGCATGGGCCATGCGCGCGCCATCATAGCACTGGAACATATAGAGCAGCAACTGCACGTTTTTTATGAAACTATTGAGAAGGGATTATCAGTAAGACAAGTGGAGCAACTGGTAAAGGATGTAGCTGCTAATCATGCACACTCGCAGCCGACAGCTGTTAAAGCGCCTGCGGCCAAGCTACCACCTGCATACAAGCGTATAGAAGACAATATGGCTTCGCATTTTTCTACCCGCGTGAAGCTGGACCGGAAGAAAAATGGCAAAGGATCACTGTTGATAGAATTTTACAGCGATGAAGACCTGGAGCGCATTATGGATAAGATGAGCATGTAAAAATAGTAAGCCCCGAAAGGGGCTTTTTTTGTATAACAAACGAATGAGCAATATGGATGTGGATGTAACTGAGGGACTGCCGGAAGAAATACCCGGATCTGGAATACCGGAGCATTGGGAACGTGATGCCAAAGAGCATCAGAAGGCATACAAGTATTTGCTGGAGAAAGGCAACTTCAATAAGATGCTGCGCGCGCTGCCAGAATTACACGATGAAGCATTCGCTAAGATAGATTGCCTGCAATGTGCCAACTGCTGTAAGAACCATTCACCCCGTTTTAAACAACCGGATATAAAGCGAATTGCAAAGTCGCTGCAAATAAAAGAAGGCGACCTGGTCATGCGCTACCTGAAAATTGATGAAGATGGCGATTATGTGACCAGGCAAAAGCCATGCCCCTTTCTCGCAGAAGACAATACGTGCAATATATACGATGACCGTCCGAGCGATTGCCAACGCTATCCATATACCGACGAAGATGTGTTGCTAAAGCGGGTACAACTGACGTTAAAGAACAGTACGGTATGCCCTATCACCTTTACGGTGATGGAGCAATTGTTACGAATGAACCCGAGCCAGAACAAGCCATAAAAAAGCCGCCCCGGAAAGACCAGGGCGGCATGTGCAAATTTATTCCTGTATTGAATTAATGCTGCGCAGGTGCTGTAGCAGGTGCAACGCCCGCAGGCCTCATTGGAGCATCCGGCCTTGTAGCCTGGTATTTTGTGAACTGCTCCGGAGTCAGGATGTTCTTCATCTGTTGGTCATGGCCCATACGCATTTGCACCATCTGGCCTTCTCCCGGCTGCATACCTTGTGCCCTCATAGCCATCATCTGGTGAGCATTAGCCAGTTCAACGTCATGAACCTTTTTAGACTGTTCTGCAGTCAATCCCAGTTGCTTTTCATACATCTTTGTGTTTTTATCGGCCATATGCTCAGCTATAGCCTGGTTGGCTGAAGCAGAATTTGCAGATGCCGGTGACGTTGCGCTTGCTGCGTTTTGCGCATATGACATCACAGATGCTGATGCTATCAATGCGCAAGTAATGATCATTTTTTTCATATTTATGGATTTTAATGGTTTTGAATTAAAGACTAAATTACTGCAATTATTGTAAAAACAAACAAAAGTAATTAAAAAAAATCATTAAATATTGTCATCATAGCTTGAAAGTCAATACAGGACAAGCTTTCGTTAAAAAAAATGAAAGCGTACCGGAAATGCAATTTTGAATTACAGGTTAATATTTTTTGCATTATTCGTCCCTGCTTAAGCAGCATAAAAGAGATCAACCGTTTCAAAAGTCCTTATACAACAAGTACTTTTTGCGTATTTTTTTAAATGCGTCCAGGTCACGTTCCCATCCTTTTCGTATCTCAGTTTCGCTATCGCCATTGATGATCTGCTCTTTTAATTTTGATGTGCCGCAAAGCTTTATAAAAAACGGCGTGAAGAATTTGTCTTTATCAGGGTATGCTTTGTAGGCATTTATCAACCATTTTAAAGTCATTTGCCCATTCATTTGTTTCAATACTTCTGTTTCATCAGTGCCAATAACTGCGCCGTAACAAACCTTATTTTCGTATGGAGGGCTTTTAGCTCCTTCACCGGCATGAGGCGTGAAAGAGTAGGTATATTTCCCTTCAAAGGCGGGACAGCCAAATTGCTGAAAAGGCAAAGCAGTACCACGCCCCACACTCACCGGTGTCCCTTCAAACAAACACAGGGAAGGATAGGCATAGACTGCAGCCATAGTACGCAGGTTGGGCGATGGAGCCACAGGCAGGCGATACTTTTTTGCATGGGTATAGTTGTGGCATTTGATCACTTTCAGGTCTAAGGAGTCAGCCTTGTTGAACCAATGCTCGCCAGCTATCATGGAGGCATATTCTCCTGCCGTCATACCATACACTACCGGGATGGGTTGCATACCTACAAACGACTTGTTCTCTTTTTCCAGCACAGGGCCATCCACATAAAAGCCATTGGGGTTTGGCCTGTCGAGTACTACGAATTGCTTGCCCTGTTCGGCAGAGGCTTCCATACAATATTCAAGGGTGGATATGTAGGTATAGAAGCGCAGCCCCACATCCTGCAGGTCGTACACTATCACATCTACATCTGCCAGGTCTTTAGCCTCCGGCTTTTTGTGGCTGCCATACAAGGATATGACAGTTATGTGCGTGGCGCTGTCGGTCATATTATCCACCTTTGCACCTGCATCCTCCTTGCCCCTGAAGCCGTGCTCGGGTACAAATATTTTCACCACGTCAATGTTGTTTTTCAGCAGCAGATCCAGGAGGGATACATTGCCTATAACCGAGGTCTGGTTGATGATCAGCGCTACATGCTTTCCTTTGAGCAAAGGGAGGTAACCGGCAGGCTGGGCATCAGCAGGCCTGATGGAGGTATCGTATATACCTGCGGCACTACACAATGTAGCCGGAAGCAACAATGTAACCAGCAAAAATCCGGCAAAAAATGGCCTCATAGCGCAATTATTTTTCATAAAGATAACTCCCCGATTACGATATTAATGTACCTTGCACCCTTTATTTAATTTCAAAAAGCAATTATATGCAACAAGTAACAAAGGGCGACCAGGTAAAGGTACACTACCACGGCAAATTAACAGACGGTACTACCTTCGACAGTTCCCAGGGCCGTGAGCCACTACAATTCACCGCAGGCAGCGGGCAGGTGATCAAGGGATTTGATGACGCAGTAATAGGTATGGCCGCAGGAGAGAAGAAAACAGTGCATATACCCGTAGCGGAAGCATATGGCGAGCGCGATGACAATATGAGCATGGAGTATCCTGTCAGCGATTTCCCGGCAGACATGAAACCGGAAGTGGGTATGGAGCTTCAAATGGGTGACAACACAGGCAACGTATTCCCAGTAGTGATCACCGCAGTGAACGGAGATATGGTGATGCTTGATGCAAACCATCCGCTGGCTGGCAAAGACCTGGTATTCGACCTGGAACTGGTAGCTATAGGATAAACGAATACTAAATTAGCATTCATAAAAAATGGCGGTATCTCTACCGCCATTTTTCGTATCCCTAAATATCGTTTCTTATTCTTTCACGAGTTGGGCAACCAGTTTCCTGCTGCCTTCGCTATTGCATACCTGTAGTATATACATACCTGATGACAAGCCAGTGATATGGAATGATCTTGTGCCTTCCTGCGCCACATCCCATGTGGGACTCACCTGGCGGCCAATGACATCATAGATAGCCACCTTATCGGATTGCGCAAGGCTTGTAACAGCAATATCTTCCACAAAAGGATTCGGGCTGATCTCCATTGTGGCATTCAATGTTACTGTATTTACAGCTACTGCCGGGTTGTATGTTTTGCGAACACGCTGGTTATTAGCATCTGCGATAAAGATACCTCCATTGGCATCTACAGCAAGCCCATATGGATTATACAAGTTGGCGCCAAGGGCATAGCCAAGGTCGCCACCAAAACCGAGTGTTCCATTGCCGGCAACTGTTGTGATGATGCCGGTAGTATGATCTACTTTGCGCACGACGCTGTTATCAGCGTCAGCAATGTATAGATTACCTACTGTATCCACCGTAATGCCCTTAGCGTTATTAAGTGTTGCCGCTGCGGCAAGCCCGCCATCACCGGTATAACCATGTGTGCCCGTGGTATTTACCGCTGTGGTAATAGTTCCTGTAGGATCGACCATACGGATCGCGTTATTATCATAGTCGGTGATATACAAATTACCTGAACGGTCGATAGCTACCGTATAAGGCGAATCGAGAGTAGCTAAAGTAGCCACCCCGCCATCACCCGTAAAACCTGCAACACCCGATCCAGCAACTGTATTGACAACACCGAAAGTATCTATTTTGCGAATAGCGTGGTTGCCGGCATCTGCTATATAAAGGTTGCCTGTGTCATCTAACGTAATACCATAAACATTGCTGAATTTTGCAGCTGTGGCAGGGCCTCCGTCACCGGTATAGCCATAGCCATGCCCGCCCGCAATAGTGCTGACGATACCGAGCGTATTGACCTTGCGAATAACACCATAACCGGCATCAGAAAAATAGATATTGCCAATTTTGTCTACTGCAACACCGTGCGGAGACATGTTGGCACTGGTGGCATAGGTGCCATCGCCGGTATAGCCCTGCAGGCCACTACCTGCAACAGTGGTAATGAAGCCGGATGTATTTATTTTACGGATCCTGTTGTTGTAAAAGTCAACCACATAAACATTATTCTGCTTATCGAGCGTAACGGCAATAGGCCCGCTAAACTCAGCAGCGCTGGCTACTGCACCATCTCCGCTGAAGCCGACAAATCCATTACCCGCAAAAGTGTATATCTTCTGTACCTGAGCATAGGAGGAACAAGAAAGGGCAACGAATAAAAAACTGAATAGTGAAATTTTATACTTCATGCTAAATGTTTGCTCAAATATAAGGAAAGTTTCTTTTCCCCGAAACACTCATTATTGATTGAAGGATGAATACTCCCCCATAAACGTCTCAACATTACTTTTTCAGGGTTTTCCTTACCTCATCGGCCAGCATTTGGGACCATATGGTGTATTCTTTGGCGGAGGGGTGCAGGCCATCGCCGGCTACGAATTCGGTTTTGTGGCCATTCTCGCGGGTGCTTGGGGTAATGTCTATGAAATGGCATTTGTGGGCCAGGGTTATTTGTTTACATGCTTCATTGTAGGCATCTATCTCGCGGGCTATCTTCTCTTTATCGCGGCCATCGGCAAATGGGGTGGCACCCCAGTCGGGTATGGAGAGTACGAATACGTCTTCAGGTTTATTGTTGGCGAAGGCTATGGCGGTGTTGAGCAGTTGCGTGTATTCTTCTTTATAGTTTTCTACGCTGCGGCCACGGTATTGGTTATTGACCCCAATGAGCAGGCTTACAAAGGAGAATGTCTCCTTTATATTATGCTCACGTATCGATGCGGCAAGCTCATCGGTGGTCCAGCCGGTGGTAGCTATGATCACCGGGTCTGCCACTTCTATATTCTGCTTGTGCAGCAACTGAACGGCCTGGTGCGGAAAATTTTCCTTCATAGGCACCTGCTCACCTATAGTATAAGAATCGCCGAGGGCGAGGTATGAGTACATAGCTGGTCTTTTAGATTGTGCGTGTAAATTTAATGCCATTGCGCATATAGCAAAACAAAAAAAGTACCGAAACATGGGTTGTGCATACATAATTATATGTACGTCTATTTGATAAAAACGGTTTTCACATTCACAAACTCCCTGATACCGAAGGTGCCGAGTTCGCGGCCGTAGCCGCTCTGCTTGATACCGCCAAATGGCAGCCTGGCATCGGAATGTACAAACTCATTCACAAAACAGCTACCTGCGTTAAGTTGTTCTGCCGCTATCTTTTCAGCCCTTGCCCTGTTCTTAGAGATGATGCCTCCACCGAGGCCATAGATACTGTCATTGGCTATACGGACAGCATCCTGCTCGTCTTTTGCCTCTATGACAGCCGCAACGGGGCCAAACAGCTCTTCTTCATACGCGGGCATCCCCTTCTTTACATTAGTAAGTATAGTAGGCGGATAGTAAGCGCCCTCACCAGCTGGTATTACACCGCCACACAGTATTTTCGCGCCTTTTTTTACGCTTTCCACTACCTGCTCATGCAGCTGGTCGCGCAGGTCGTGACGGGCCATAGGGCCTATTTTATTGGCTTCGTTCATTGGATCGCCATAGGTGGCCTTCTTCATTTCTTCGGTATACCTGCGTTCAAATTCTTTGATCACTGCCTTCACCACCACAAATCGTTTTGCAGATACACAACTTTGCCCGCTGTTCACTAATCTGCCGCGCACTGCTATCTCTATGGCCACATCCATATCGGCATCTTCCAGTACTATGTAGGCATCGCTGCCACCCAGCTCCAGCACTTGTTTTTTCAGGTTGCGCCCGGCAGCCTCTGCTACTTTGCTGCCCGCGGCTGTGCTGCCTGTAAGCGTTACAGCATGTATAGCAGGGTGTGCTACCAGGGTTTCTATTCTTGATGAAGGCAATAATAATGTTTGCAACAAGCCATCTACTTCCCCACCCTTTTTGATCACGCGTTCTATTGCTTTTGCGCAACCGCATATATTGGAGGCATGTTTCAGCACCATTACATTGCCGGCCATCACCGCAGGTGCAAATGCCCTGAACACCTGCCAGTAAGGGAAGTTCCACGGCATAATTGCCAATACCGTACCCATTGGCTTAAAGGTCACGTAGCTTTTGCGCGCATCTGTTTCGACTATCTCGTCAGCGAGGAATTTTGCGCCATGCTTTGCATAAAACTCCAGTGTCCTGGCGCATTTCTCCACCTCTTCCCTGCTCTGCTTTATAGGTTTGCCCATTTCCAGGGTAGCCAGCTTTGCCAGCTCTTCCTTTTCTTTGCGCAGTTCTTTGGCAATGCTCTTGAATACCTGCGCCCGCTTGCTAAAAGATCGTACTCGCCATTGCTCAAAAGCCTTTACAGATAACTTAAGGGTTCGCTCCACTTTTTTTTCATCATCGGCAGTATAGGTGGCTACTTCTTTTCCGGTAGCCGGGTTTATGGAGTTCATTACAGAAGACATGGCGTGTTTTTTTTGCAAAATTAATACGCCCGCAGGTAGAAAACGTTTTATAAATTTGCGCTTCACAATAATTAACAGTATCCCGTGTTTTCAGGGGTCTTGAATTAATCCTATATATGACCACAGAAAAGATCAAATTTGGTACAGATGGCTGGCGGGCTATCATTGCACAGGAATATACAGTATACAATGTAGGCCGTGTGAGCAAGGCGCTGGCCGACTGGCTGCACAAAGGCGGCAAAGACCCTAAAGTAGTGGTAGGGCATGATTGCCGCTTCGGCGGAGAGCTGTTTGCTGAAACAGCCGCTAAAGTATTGTGTGCCAATGGAGTAAAGGTATTATTATCCAAAGGCTTCATCAGCACACCTATGATATCGCTTGGTGTGTTGCAACTGAAGGCACAGCAGGGCGTAGTGATCACCGCATCGCACAACCCACCATCCTATAACGGCTTTAAGCTAAAGGGCCCGCATGGCGGCCCTACGAGCCCTAAAGATATAGCCGCAGTAGAGGCGCTGATACCCGATGAGGCAACACTGCCTTTGCAACCATTATCTCACTGGGAAGCACAGGGAATGCTGGAGTACATCAATCTGGAGGATATGTACGTGGACTACATCAAACAGAAATTCGACTTTGATGCGCTGGCCAGGTCACCGTTCAAGATGGCATATGATGCTATGTATGGCGCAGGGCAGAATGTGATCCGCCGCCTGCTGCCGGGCGCAGTGCTGCTGCATTGCGATGAAAACCCCGGCTTCCATGGCCAGGCACCCGAGCCGTTGGACCGCAACCTGCAAGAACTTGCCCATACTATAGCCACCACTCCTGAAATAAAAATAGGCCTCGCCACAGATGGCGATGCGGACCGTATCGGCCTCTATGATGAGGATGGCAGCTTTGTAGATGCACACCACATCATCCTGCTGCTCATCAACTACCTTCATAAGTATAAGGGATTGAACGGCAAGGTGGTGATCGCCTTCTCTGTTACAGACAGGGTAAAAAAGCTTTGTGAGCATTACGGCCTTACGGTAGAAGTAACAGCCATAGGCTTTAAATATATCAGCGAGATCATGGTGCACGATGATGTACTTGTAGGTGGCGAAGAAAGTGGCGGGATAGCCGTGAAAGGCCATATACCGGAGCGCGATGGTATCTATGACGGGCTGGCGCTTTATGAGTACATGACCAAATCGGGCAAGACAATGAAGCAGCTTTGTGAGGAGGTGTATGATATAGTGGGCAGGTTCTATTACGATCGCAATGACCTGACGATAGACAATGACAAGAAAAACGCTATTATCAAAAAAGCAACAGATGGCGGCTATACTTCTTTCGGCAAATACACCTTCAACCGCACCGAAAGCATTGATGGCATCAAGTACCACTTCGATAATGGCGGCTGGGCTATGCTGCGTGCATCAGGCACGGAGCCATTGCTAAGGGTTTATGCGGAGGGCAACAGCAAAGAAGAAACAGCAGATATGCTGAGCGAGATCAAGAAGACCATCCTGTAGAAGACACTCATTACCCTCTATAGAATACCTCTGCGAATGCAGGGGTATTTTTTTTGCGCAGGCCTTGTTGTACCGGGCATAAAAAAGCCGGTAGCTGATGAGCTACCGGCTTTTAAAGTTATTGAGAGAGGCCTATTGCTCCACTGCCATGTGGAATACCTGGTTCCCGGCTGCTGAATGTAAGTTCAGGATATACATGCCGTTGGCCAATGTATTTCCGAGATGTACTGTTTCATTCATCAAACCATGACGCGCGGTAGTCTTAGTGGTGTAGATAGACTGGCCTATCATGTCTGTTATTTCAATGGTCACCTCTTCGTCATCAGTAGTACCTAATGAGCCTTTCAGTGTGAATACGCCCTTGTTCGGGTTAGGCACCAGCTGTATGTCGCTGTTTGCGCCGTTCACATTTACAACACCCACATTTGCAAGCGTGATCACCACCTGGTTAGAACCGGAAAGCACACCACAAGCATTTGTCTTAGACACTATGCAGGTAACCACATCATTGTTGTTCAATGTGCTTCTCAGCAATACAGGGTTGCTAGCCGATGATACTACCAGGCCATTGATCAGCCATTCGTAGGTTGCACCAGCGCCTGCATTTGTAGCGACAGCAGTCAGTGTATCGTCAAAGGCAACTGCGCCATTGCTTGCACCAAGTGCCACATTGATCGAAACTGTAGGGATAATATTGCTATCCACTGTGATCGAGATGTTGTTGCTCAATACTGTATTCAGCAAGCGGCAAGCATAGCTGCTGCTCATTACAGCGAATATAACGTCTCCGTTATCCGGTGCATAAGAGTAGTTAGCGCCATATGCCATTGTGCTGCCATTCACTATCCATGTGTATGCTGGTGTCAGGCCGCCATTTACAGGAGTTGCAGTAAAATTAACCGTAGCTCCCTGACAGATCGTATCGTGAGTAGATGCGGCAATGCTCACAGACGGTGTAAGGTTTGGTAATACTACCATAGTTACATTATCGTTTGCAGTTGCAGGAGATACACATGCTAAGCTGCTGGTCATTGTAACGCTTACAACATTACCGTTTATAGGAGTATAGCTATAAGAGCTGCTTGTGGTAACCGGAGAACCATTTACAAACCATTGGTAAGTTGCTCCTGTGCCGCCATTAACCGTAGAAACGTTATAGGTCACTACTGTGCCTGCACAAACCGTATCACCAACACCTGTATAGATGCTCACTGACGGCGTTACAGCCATAACGGGAGTAGCGGTAACCGTACCGGTCATATCAGTAGCACATCCGGCAGAAGCGTTGATCGCAACCACTGAATAACCACCTGATGGATGTAATCCGAAATCAAGCGTGCTGCCTGTGCCACCTAGTACGCTGCCAACAGCAGTAGTCCCGTCATACAATTGGTAGTTGACACCTGACTGGGAATGGCTGAGGCCGATAGATGCGCCCGCAGTCACAGAGCAATAGTTGCCACCACCTGTAACAGTATATACAGTAGGCAATGGGTTGATGCTGATCACCACGCTGCCGCTCATGCTATCAGTACAGCCTGTAGCTATAGTAGAAGCATGAACAGTATATGGACCAGCGGTTGTCATCGAACCGAAGTCTATAGCGCTACCTGTACCCGCCATTGCAGAACCTACAGGAGTAGTACTACCGATGTATAACTGGTAGCTTACGCCGGTTGCAGAACCTGAAAGGCCAACATGCGCGCCTGCACCACCGATACAATAGCTACCACCACCAGACATTGTGAATATTGTAGGGAGCGGATTAACAACTACAGCAGTACTGCCGAGCATAGTGCTTACACAACCTGTAACAGGGTTAGTACCCTTAACAGTATATGTACCTGCAAGTGCTTGTGCACCGAAGTCTAACGGCGAACTTGTTACAGTACTTACCAGCGCTGTACCGACAGCAGATGTTCCATTGTATAGCTGATAGCTGATACCTGAGTCAGATGCACTGAGGCCGATATGCGCACCCGGAGTACCTGAGCAAATGTTACCGCCACCATCAACAATATAAGCGTTTGGTAATGAATTGATCGTAATAGCCGCGCTGCTCAGCATTGTGGTGCTACAACCTGTACCACCATAAGAAGCGACAACGGTATAAGTACCTGCTGCTGTCTGCATACCGAAGTCAAGTGAGAAGCCTGTACCTGACGGCGCAGTACCCACCGGTGTTGAGCCATCATATAACTGGTAGCTAACACCTACATCGGAACCGCCAAGCGATACGTCAAAGCCTGTGCCGCCTGCGCAATAGCTGCCACCACCTGATACTGTATATACATTAGGCAATGGATTAACTGCTATTGCAGGAGTACCGGTCATTGTATCTGAGCAACCTGTAGAGGTGCTTGTAGCAACTACGGCGTAAGTACCAGCGGTAGTGAATAAACCGTAGTGCAGACCGAAGCTTGTACCCGCCATTGCAGCACCTACAGGTGTTGTACCCATATAAAGTTGGTAATTCACACCTACGTTAGAACCGCTGAGTGAAATGCTCACCCCTGTTCCGCCTGCGCAATAGCTGCTTGCGCTGCTCGACAAGACGAATGCAGTAGGAGGCGTGTTGATTCCTATTGCCGCGCTACCTGTCATATTGATGCTGCAACCTGTAGCAGGAATAGTAGCGGTAACGAAGTAAGTACCTGTAATTGTTTGTGCGCCGAAATCGAGTGCAGAACCTGTACCTGCTACAGGGAATGCAATTGCTGTGCTGCCCCTGTATAGCTGGTAGTTAGTACCTGTAGATGAAGTGCTAAGACCAATGTGCAGGCCGGAAGCGCCAGGGCAGTAGTTACCGCCACCGGTCACCGTATCTACAACAGGCAATGGATTAACAACGATCGTTTCGCTGCCGGTCATAGTGCTTGTGCAGAATGTGCTTGAATTGGTAGCGATCACAGTATAAGTGCGTGCGGCCGTTTTAGTACCGAAGCCTAAAGCTGTACCTGTACCTGCAACCGGGAAGCCAACAGCAGATGTGCCATCATACAACTGGTAAGAGATACCTGTGTTTGAACCGCTTAAGCCTACAGGCTCACCTGTGCCACCTGCACAATAGCTGCCACCACCGGTAACAGAGAATGTATTATTAGGCAATGGATTAATTACTACAGTTGCCAAGCTGCTCATGTTGCTGGTGCAACCTGTAACTGCATCTGTAGCTGTAACCGTATAAGAGCCAGCCATTGTTTCGTAGCCGAAATTAATTTCAGAACCGGTACCACCAACCGCTGCACCCACCGGTGTAAAGCCATTGAACAATTGGTAGTTTACGTCTACATCCGAAGATGTGATCGAAACGGTATCGCCTAAACCACCTGCGCAATAGCTACCACCGCCGGTAACAGTATATACAACAGGAAGCGGAGTAGTAGATATGGTCACGCTGCCGGTCATGCTATTGCTGCATGTAGTGATCGGGTTAGTTGCCATCACTGTATAAGTGCTGCTCGATGCTGTGAACACACCAAAATCAAGTGATGAGCCTGTGCCGGCCAATGCGCTGCCCAAAGCAACACCATCCCTATAAAGCTGGTAGCTCAAAGGCGCATCGGAACCACTAAGCATTACATGCAGACCTGTGCCGCCTACGCAATATGTGCCGCCACCGATAACATTATAAGCTGTTGGTATCGGGTTGAGTGATACTACCACCGTATTTGACATATTGCTGGAGCAGAAAGTAGTATTATCAATACCTACCACGCTATATGTGCCGGTTGCTGCATGTGTACCAAAGCCGATCGCAGTACCTGTACCGGCAACTGCTACGCCTGAAGGTGTAGAACCGAAATACAACTGGTAGCTGGCAGTAGCACTTGATGAGCTAAGGCCGATAAGATCACCCGCGCCACCAACACAGTATCCACCGCCGCCTGTTACAGTGAATGCAGCAGGTAATGGGTTAAGCGATACTACAGTAGTACCTGTCATTGTTGCCGTACAAGTAGTAGCTGCGTTAGTAGCTATTACTGAGTATGTACCAGTTCCTGTTTGCGCACCAAAAGTGATGGCAATACCTGAACCTGCCACTGCTGCACCTACAGGAGAGGAACCATTATATAATTGGTAATTTACACCTGAAGCTGAACCTGTTAAGCCAACTACAACACCTGAACCACCGGGGCAATAGCCACCACCACCGCTGATCGGGAATGTAGCAGGTAAAGGATTGATGGAAACGGTTACGCTTCCGATCATTGTATTTGTACAACCGGTTATGTTGTTGGTAGCAACTGCGGTACGAACACCGATAGAGCTATGCAAGCCGAAGCTGATCGCAGCACCTGTGCCTGCTACCGCTGTACCTACCGCTGTACCTGTATTGTATAATTGATAAGTAACGCCTGTATCAGAACTGCTTAAGCCTACCACAACACCTGTACCACCCGTGCAATAGCTTCCGCCACCAGTCACAGTATAAAGGTTTGGTAATGGATTAACAGTAATCGTAGCAGTACCTGTCATTGCCGCAGTACATCCTGTTGTTGCATTTATCGCATTTACAGAGTATGTACCCACAGCAGTATAAGGGCCGAAATCGATTGTGCCGCCCAAACCGGCAACTGCTGCACCTACCGGCGTAGCGCCATTGTAAAGCTGGTAGCTGATGCCAGACACTGAACCACCGAGTGTGATGTGAGGCACACCGGTAACAGAACCGGAGCAGTAGCTGCCGCCGCCGCCAACAGTGAACGAAGCAGGAACAGGGTTAATAACCACGACAGAACTGCCCAGCATATTCACAGAACATGTAGTAAGCGGGTTGGTAGCTATCGCAGTACGGCTACCTGAAGAAGTATTTAAACCAAAGTCGAGCGCGGAACCCGAGCCTGTAAGAGCCGCGCCTGCGGTTGCCGAACCATTGTATAACTGATAGCTGATACCGGATTGAGAACCGCTGAGGTAAACATGCACTCCTGCGCCGCCGGCACAGTAGCTGCCGCCACCTGTAACAGTATATATGTTTGGTAGTGGGTTAACAGTAACCAATACGCTGCTCAACATGTTGACGCTACACAGCGTTGATGTATTTGTAGCAATAACTGTGTATGTACCCGGTATTGTTTCTGTACCGAAGCTGATCGCTGCGCTTGTACCGGCAACAGGCGAGCCCATTGGGGCTGTCCCGTTAAACAACTGGTAGCTGACACCTGCATCAGAACTGAACACACCCACAGGAACACCTCCACCACCTGCACAATATGCACCACCACCGGTGAGGCTATATGGATTAGGCAATGGCGCTATGTTCACGATAGCAGAGCCAAGCATAGTGATCGGGCAAGATAAACCGCTCGTCGCAAATGCAACAACTGTATATGTACCGGCAATTGTCTGTAAACCAAAGTTTACAGGAGAGCCACCGGTTACTATTGATGTAGTGCTTACTGTTGTATTTACAGTACCCACCAACCTTACTAACCTGTAACTGATACCTGCATCAGATGAGCTTAAACCGATCGGAACACCGGTGCCACCTGTACAGTATGTACCACCACCTGTTACTGTATAAGCAACAGGTAACGCGTTGACTGTAACAGCAGGCGAACCTGTCATATTCACGGTACATGCAGTTGTTGTATTCATAGCAATAGCCGTGTATGTGCCAATGCCTGTTTCTACACCAAATGTGATCGCAGCGCCTGTGCTGGAACCCGAAACAGGTAAGCCGACAGCAGTGGTACCCGCCGGTGTGGTCAGATATAATTGATAGCTGGCTGTACTTTGTGATGCACTCAGGTTGAGCGTAACACCTGTACCACCTATGCAATACGCCGTGGCCGAAGCAGACAAAGTAGCAACGGTAGGCAATGGATTAACAGTTACGTTAGCCGCGCTGACCATTACACTAGAACATGATGTTGTGGTACTCACCGCAGATACGGTATAATTACCTACCGCTGTAAACAAGCCGAAATCAAGAGCAGAACCAGTACCTATTGCTGATGCAGTAGAGCCACCGGTAACAGTATAAGTAACACCGGTCTGAGAGCCGGTAAGGCCTATATGGACACCAGAAGTACCCAGGCAATAAGAGCCGCCGCCGGTTACGGTGAACAATGAAGGCAGCGGATTAACTGTTACCACAGCTGTACCCAGCATATTCACTGTACAACCGGTGAGCGCATTTAACGCGATCGCCGTATACGTACCTGCAGAAGTCATTGTACCGAAAGGAATTGCTATACCGGTAGTACCCGCGAACAGGCTACCTGTAGCTACGCCATTCCTGTATAATTGGTAATTGACACCTGTCGTCGCGTTGTTAAGTCCAACAGGAACACCTGTGCCACCTGCGCAATATGCACCGCCACCTGTCATATTAAATGCGGTAGGCAATGAGTTGATCACGACCAGGGCACTGCTGCTCATCGTAGCAGAACATGCAGTAAGTGTATTAGTAGCCAGAACCGTATAGGTACCTGCCGATGTCTGGAAGCCATAATCAATTGCAGAGCCGGAACCAAGGACAGTAGCTACAACTGTAGAACCATTCTTCAACTGGTAATTAACACCTGACTGAGAACCGCTGAGACTAACATCAATACCTGTACTACCGGAACAGTAACTACCACCACCCAATACGCTGAACGCTGTTGGCAGAGCATTTACTATACCCGAGATCGTAGTGATACAACCTGTAGGCAATGTATAAGTATAAGTAACTGTACCCGGAGCTATACCAGAAATAATACCTGTTGAAGATATAAGCGCCACTGCAGTGTTGCTGCTGGTCCATGATCCACCTGCTGAAGCATCAAACAACGTAGTGGTAGAACCCGCACATACTGTAGGCGTACCTGTGATCGAAGCAGGCAATGGATTTACTGTAATTGTATAAGTAGTATTACAGCCACTTGGCAATAATGTATAAGTAATGATCGGCGTACCTGCTGATATACCATTAATTGTAGCAGTAGTACTTGTAGTACCACCAATGGTAGCCTGCGAAGTAGTGCCGCTTGTCCATACCCCGCCTGTTGTCAGGTCAGTTAATGTTATAGATGAGGCAACACATACATTGTTGATACCGGTTATCGGCACAGGGGTAGCATTAACTGTTGCTATTGCAGTTGCAGTACAACCCGCAGGTAATGTGTAAGTGATCACAGAATTACCTGCTGCCACACCTGTTACAACACCTGTAGTAGAACCGATGGTTGCGTTAGCTGTAGTGCCGCTGGTCCATACACCACCAGCTGAAGCATCAGATAATGTGGTATTGAGGCCTGCGCAAACAAACAACGTACCTGTGATAGCCGCAGGTGTAGGATTAACTGTTATCTGTGTGGTTGTGCTACAACCAAGTGGCAATGTATAAGTAATAGTAGGAGTACCTACAGTAAGGCCAGCTACCACACCACCACTGCTTATAGAACCTTCGGCAGGGTTGCTGCTGGTCCATGTACCACCGGTAACTGCATCGGCCAGGGTTATTGTAGAGCCTGTACAAACGAATGACGGGCCTGTTATAGCCGCAGGTGCAGGGTTAACTGTGATATTAGTTGTAATAGTACAGCCTGTAGGCAGTGTGTAAGTAATCGTGGTAACACCATTAGTTACGCCGGTGACCACACCTGTTGTTGATCCTATCGTAGCAATAGCTGTGTTGTTGCTCACCCATGTGCCGCCTGCGGAAGCATCAGCCACTGTTACGGAAGAACCCGCACAAACAGTAGTAATACCGGTGATCGCCGATGGCAATGGATTAACTGTAAACGGTGTAGAAGCGATACAACCTGTGGCTCCTATTGTATAGGTGATGTTAGGCGTACCTGCAGCGAGGCCGGTCACGGTACCTGTAGTACCGCCAACTGTAGCCAGTGTAGTATTGCTGCTGGTCCATGTACCACCTGTGGTAGCATCGGTTAAAGTTGAAGATAGGCCGATACAAGTATTGGTGACACCTGCAATAGCCGCGGGCAATGGGTTAACTACAAAACCAAAAGTAGTAGAGCAGCTTCCCGCAGGCAATGTATAAGTGATGGTAGCAGAGCCTGCCGCCACACCGGTAACAATACCAGTAGCAGAACCTATAGACGCAAACGAAGGATTGCTGCTGAACCAGCTACCACCAGTTGACAGATCTGTCAATGTAGTAGTAAGGCCCTGGCACACATTATTCAAGCCTGTGATAGCTGATGGTGTCGGGTTAACTGTGTATGGAGTGGTTACAGAACAACCTGCAGGTAAAGTGTAGGTCATAGTAAGTGTACCTGCTGCTATACCTGAAACAACGCCGGTCGTAGAGATGATCGTAGCCAGCGATGAGTTGCTGCTGCTCCATCCGCCGCCTGTGGTTACATCTGTAAGTACACCACCTGAGCCTACGCATACATTAGTAACACCTGCGATAGCCGATGGCATTGGGTTAACAGTAAACGGAGCTGTAACGTTACAGCCGCCCGGTAATATTGCATAAGTAATTGTAGTAGTGCCTGCAGATGCGCCGCTAACTAAACCTGTAGTAGAACCGATAGTAGCGACAGATGTTGCGCTGCTTGTCCATGTACCGCCCGATACTGCATCGCTAAGCAATGTGCTGAACCCGTTACATACATTAAATGTACCGGTGATCGCCGATGGCATAGGGTTAACTGTAACCGGATAAGTAACAAAGCAGCCTGTACCCAATGTGTAAGAGATTACAGGTACACCTGTAGCAACACCCGTAACGATACCTGATGTAACACCCACAGTAGCGATCGAAGTATTACTGCTCGTCCAGTTACCGCTGCCTGTAGGGTCTGTCAGGTTAATAGCAGCAGTTGCACAGACATTCGTAGGCCCTGCGATAGCAGATGGCAACGGATTAACTGTGATCACCGCGGTAATGCTACATGTAGTAGGCAATGAATATGTAATTGTAGGCGTTCCTGCACCCACACCGGTCACTACACCTGTAGTAGAACCAATTGTAGCCAGGGAAGGGTTATTGCTCACCCAGGTGCCGCCACCTATGTCTGTCAATGTAACAGTAGAACCCACACAAACGAGCATGGTGCCGGAAATTGCGGATGGTATAGGGTTAACCGTAACCGATGAGCTGCCGATCATGTTATTGGTACAGAAGGTAGTGGCATCAGTTGCTACTGCGGTATATACACCTGCGGTAGTTTGCAAGCCAAAGCTGATCGCCGAACCTGTACCTGAAACAGGAGTACCTACCAGTGTAGCGCCATTATATAATTGATATGTTTTACCGGACTGTGATCCGCCAAGACCAACCAGAACACCTGTCCCACCTGAGCAATAAACGCCGCCGCCGGTCATTGTAAATTGTGTAGGCAATGGGTTAACAGAAACAGTCGCAACGCCATTCATGTTGCTGGTGCAACCTGTTGTTGCGTTGACCGCATTCACAGTATAAGTACCTACAGCAGTATACAAACCGAAATCAAGTCCGGCAAATGTCCCTGCTACAGCACTACCTGTAGCTGTAGAACCGAAATAGAGCTGGTAATTAACACCGCCAACGGAATTGGACAGGTATATATGCACGCCTGTGCCACCTGAGCAATATCCACCACCGCCCAGCACATTATAAACGGTAGGCAATGTATTAACAGGGAAAGTCGCAGCATTGCTGCTTGACGGGAAACTGCTGCAACCAAAAGTATTCATGATCTGGTTAATAGTAACTGTTGTAGAACCTGTAGCAGTAAGCATTGAAGAAGGTATAGTAAATGTACCCGTGCTTGTACCCATGGTCAATGTAGCAGTTGAAGAACCTGAATTTACGCCTGAAAGTGTATATGATACAGTGTATGTACCGGTACCCAGCGATGTAGAATTCACAGTCACAACAGATGAGCCGCCAAGACATGGAGCAGTTGCCGTTGGTGAAGAGAATGAACTGATATTCGGAACCGCGTTAACAGTCATGAATGTAGAAGCATAACATCCTGCACCGAGCGTATAGGTAATGCCTGCAACACCCGCTGACACACCGGTTACAGATCCTGTAGTGCCTACAACGGTAGCAACAAGCGTATTACCACTGCTCCATACGCCGCCGCTGGTCACGTCATTTAATATATTTGAGGAGCCTGCGCAAACAACAGTAACACCTGTTATTGCGGCAGGGGTCGGATTAACAGTTATAGGAGTAATAACAAAACAGCCTGTCGGCATAACATAGCTGATACCAGGCGTGCCTGCGGCAACACCTGTAACTATACCTGTAAGAGAACCTACCGTTGCTGAAGCCGGGCTTGTACTGCTCCATATACCACCCGAGAGTGATTCACCAAGTGTAGTGGTAAGCCCTACACATACAGAAGGGGTACCTGTAGTTGGTGCAGGTGTAGGATTTACACTTACTGCGTAAGTAACGAAACAACCACCTGTAGAACCAGTATAGGTCATGGTAGGTGTGCCTGCTGTAACACCATTAACTACACCACCGCTGGAGATAGTGGCTTCGCCGGAATTACTGCTGGTCCATGTGCCGCCACTGGTACCATCAGCCAATGTAATATTAGACCCGGTACATACACTTGTAGGGCCCGTGATAGCTACCGGTGTAGTGCTCACTGTTTCTATCTGTGTAGCGATACAACCTGTAGGCAATGTATAGGTAATATTAGGAGTGCCTGCGGCAACGCCTGTAACTACACCGGAAACAGAACCAACGGTTGCTTTTGTAGCATCGCTGCTGCTCCATACACCACCAGTAGTTGCATCGGCCAGGCCTACAGTAGCGGCAGTACACAACGCTGTAGCGCCGGTGATCGCTGCCGGGTTGGGATTAACTGTTACAGGTGTAGTTGCATAACAACCTGTGCCTGTAATAACATAAGATATGATCGGTATACCTGCAGTAATGCCGGTAACCGTACCGGTAGAGCCTGCAACTGTCGCCTGTGCAGTATTGCTGCTGCTCCAGGTACCACCTGTGGTAGCATCTGTTAAGGTAGTATTCAAACCGATACACACCGCATTTGTACCTGCTATTGCAACAGGCGTTGTATTAACAGTTACTGTTTGTGTAGTGATACAGCCTGTAGGCAAGGTATAGGTGATCACAGGATTACCTGCCAATACACCCGTTACCACCCCACTCACTGATCCGACTGTAGCCTGTGCAGGCGTACTGCTTGTCCAGGTGCCGGTAGTTGGGCTGGATGATAAAGTACTTGAAACGCCTGTACACACCACAAAAACACCTGTGATCGCACTTGGCAGTGCATTAACGGTAAACCCGGTAGTAGCGATACAACCTGAGGGCAGTGTATAAGTAATAGTAGGCGTACCTGCAGTAAGCCCGGTAACAGTGCCGGTAGAGCCGACAACGGTTGCTTCGGATGTATTGCTGCTCGTCCAGGTGCCACCCGATGTGCCGTCATTGAGTAATGTTGATGAACCAACGCAAACATTCGTTGTACCTGTAATAACAGAAGGCAGCGGGTTAACCGAGTAAGAAGTAATGGCAAAACAACCTGTAGGTACTATTGTGTAAGAAATATTAAGTCCGCCATTGGATAGGCCGGAAACAACACCTGTGGTGCTTACAGTAGCTAAAGTAGTATTGCTACTGCTCCATGTGCCACCTGCAGTTGCATCAGCCAATGTGGTTGATGAACCGATACAGGTATTAGTAGTACCCGTGATCGCCAATGGTGTTTGGTTTACAGTTACAGGTACTGCAACATAGCAGCCTGTAGCTGATAATGTGTAAGATATATATGGTACGCCAATGGCTATACCGGCAACAACACCTGTTGTGGCGCCTACAGTACCGAGGGCAGTATTACTGCTGCTCCAGGTACCTGAAGGAGAAGGATCAGATAATGTAGTGGTACTGCCTGTACATACTGCATTGATACCGGTGATGGCCGATGGCAGCGGGTTGACTGTGATCACTAAAGAAGTGACGCAACCTGTAGATAACGTATAAGAAATAGCAGGGTTGCCATTGGCAACACCTGTAACAACGCCCGTTGCAGAGCCTACTGTAGCAAGCGCCGTATTGTTGCTCGTCCATACACCACCAAGTGGTGTAGAACCCAGTGTGGTGGTTGACCCAACGCAGACTGCACCACTGCCTGTAAATGCAGAAGGTAATGGATTAACAGTGAACACCGCCGAGCTAAAGCAACCGGTTGCAGTAAGGGTATAGATCATATTAGGGTAGCCTTGTGCTATGCCGGTAACCACTCCTGTTCCTGAAACAACAGTAGCCAGCGCGGGATTGCTGCTGGTCCATGTGCCACCGCCGGAGGCATCTGTAACGGTAGCTGTAGAACCTACGCATACGTTAGTAGCGCCACCCGGAAGGGCAGGTAAAGAATTTACTGTAACAATTATACTCGAGCTACAACCTGAGGCCAATGTATAAACAATAGATACCGTACCTGCGGCCACGCCTGTAACAATACCCGTAGTAGGCCCGACAGTTGCAAAGGACATATTAGTGGAAGACCATGTGCCACCACCCAAATCGCTGAGCGTGGTAGTTTGCCCCATACAAACTGCAGCTGTGCCTGATATTGCACCCGGTACCGCATTTACTGTAACTATAGATGAAGTACTACAGCCTGTAGCTGTTACCGCATAAGTGATCGTAGAAGTGCCGGGAGCAACCGTGGTAATTACCCCGGAAGAACTGCCGACATTGGCAACACTGGTATTACCACTTGTCCATGTGCCGGGGCCGCTGCCATCGCTCAAAGTGATGCCTGTGCCATTACAGGTATATAAGAAGCCTGTGCTGCTGGTCATTGCCGGTGGAACTGAATTTACAGTAACAGGTGTCACTGCGTAACAGCCTGTAGGCAGCGTATAAGAAATAACGGGAGTAGAGGGGCCGGAAACGCCGGTAACAAGGCCGGATGCGCCTGAACCGACAACCGAGGCCTGCAAAGAATTGCCGCTGCTCCATGAACCGCCAGCGGTACCGTCGTTTAATGATGTGGATGAACCAACGCAAACAATGGGCGTACCGGTAATCGCAGCCGGGGTTGGATTAACTGTTAAAGGCCCTGTTATGAGGCAGCCCGTTGTGGTGTTGGTATAAGTTATAGTGACCGTACCCGCAGCTACGCCATACGCAAAACCTGTTGATGAGTTTATGGTACCTATAGCTGTATTGCTACTGCTCCATACACCACCTGATGGCGTAGAGCCAAGGGCGGTTGCTGTAGTGAGGCCCACACATACTGATGTAGGCCCTGTTATCGCTGAAGGTAAAGCATTGACAGTTGAGGCATCGGTTACATAACAACCGGAAGCAACTATAGTAAATGTAATGGTTGGGTTACCTGCCGATACACCGGTAAGCACACCTGTGACGGAGCCTACTGTGGCCTGAGCTGTATTGCTGCTGCTCCATATACCACCTGCGGTAACATCGCCTAATGTAGAACTTAGGCCAGCACATACCACAGGTGTACCTGTGATCGGGGCAGGTAAAGCATCTACAACCACTGTTATTGTATTGGACATATTGCTGGTACACGTAGTAGTAGTATTAGTGGCGACTACAGAATAAGTACCACCTGTGGTTTGAGCAGGGAAACTGATACCACTACCGGTACCGGCAATAGGGGAACCTATGTTTCCCG
>Ga0316218_1000296_pt1 | contig 74644 bp, 65 predicted proteins | sample TBH18003metaG_FD_203634 | JGI IMG/M metagenome (GOLD analysis project Ga0316218, IMG submission 203634) | Freshwater microbial communities from Trout Bog Lake, Wisconsin, USA - TBH18003 | ecosystem: Environmental > Aquatic > Freshwater > Lake > Hypolimnion/Profundal zone | place: USA: Wisconsin... | reverse complement strand
GTTACGCGCCGACGGCATTTTGCTCGGCACACCGGAACACTTCGGTTATATGGCGGGCGCACTCAAAGATTTCTTCGACCGCACGTTTTATCCCGCCGAGGGGAAGACTCAAGGGCGGCCGTACGGACTCTTTATTAGCGCCGGCAACGACGGAACCGGCGCACAACGCAGCGTGGAGCGGATCGTGACCGGCTACGGATGGGTGGCCATCGCGCCACCGTTGATTGCCGTCGGTGCAATGACCGACCTTGCGCTCGAGCAAGCCAGAACGCTCGGCGCGACCATGGCAGCCGGGCTTGAGGCCGGGATATTTTGAAGCCGAGCCATACGCATCGGAAAGTGGAGCGGGCGATGGGAATCGAACCCACGTTAGTAGCTTGGGAAGCTACAGTTCTACCATTGAACTACGCCCGCGCGGGTCTGCGATTCTATGCCTCAGCCTGATCCTCGGGCAACCCCGTTGCCGGGAAATGCTTGAACGCCCACCGTCGATACTGCGATAGTCTCACCCTTTGGCCCATCCTTTGCCGGAGCACCCCATGCATCGCCTCTTTTCGCTCATTGTCGCGCTGAGCCTCAGCCAAACCGCCCTAGCGGTCGCGCCAACCGGAGCACGTCCGCTTATTGCGGATGACATTTACGCGACGCGAGCCGTGAACGCTGCAGCCGTATCTCCGGATGGTGCCTGGGTCGCTTACCTCGTGACCCTGAATGACCGCGCCAGCGACGAGCGACGCTCAGAATTGCGCATGGTTAACGCGGATACCGGCGAGGTCGTCACACTTGCCGCCGCGTCTGCATCGCTGCGGGCGCCGCGTTTCAGTCCCGACGGGCGCTATGTCTCCTATATTGCGACGCCGGCGGGAGAACACCACAACCAAATTCTCCTATTAGACCGACGTGGCGGCGAAGCACAGGCACTCACCCACGTCAGTGGCGACATCGGCGAGTACGACTGGTCCCCCGACGGCAAGCATCTAGTCGCTACGTTCGAGGCTGCTGACACGGATGCTGATGATGCACACGCGCACCCAAAGCCTTTGGTGATGCATGACTGGCATTTTAAGCAGGATGTGGAGGGGTATCTTTCGAGCGGTCATGACCGGCACCTGATCATCGTGCAGGTGGCGGATGGCAGCACGACTCCACTGACCCGCGACCCTCACTATCAGGACGATCATCCGACTTGGTCGCCGGACGGACGCTGGATTGCCTACACCCGTGCCGCAGAGAAGGGCGGCGATCGGGACGGCGCGAACGATATCGTCGTAATACCCGCAGACGGTGGCGCACCCCACGTACTCACCCACAGTTATGTGCCCAATGCACAACACCTCGCGTTCACGCCGGATGCCACCCGCCTGACCTACCGGGTGGGCGCCGAGCCTAAGTTTTATGCCTATCAACAGGATCAGCTGTACGTCGTCCCTCTCAACGGCGGCGCTGCGCGCTCAGTGACGGCGGGCCTTGACCGCGCGGTCATGAGTGCGGCGCTGTTGCCCGACAACGCGACGGCAGTCGTCGCCGTGGAAGACGATGGGGGCATCTATCCGACCTCCGTACGACTGGACGATGGCCATGCAGAACGACTCACCCACGCCGCCGGGACCTACTTAGAGATAGCCCAGGGCGGCGGCCGCACGGTGGCGGTGGGCGGAAACGATCGGACACCCAATGAGATTTATGCCCTGGAGCCGACCGGACTGCGCCGTTTAACTCACGAAAGCGAGCCGTTTATGAGCGGCATCGTGCTCGGCCGCGTGGAGGATTTGTCCTTCAAGAGCCGAGACGGCACCGAGGTCCATGCGCTCATCACGCTACCACCGGATTACCAGCAAGGCCGCCGCTACCCCACGGCACTCTGGATCCATGGCGGCCCGAACGGCGAGGATGAACATACACAGGACTTTCAGTCTTACCAATTCCATCGTCAGTTTCTCGCGGCGGCAGGCTTTGTTGTCGTGGGTATCAACTACCGTGGCAGTAGCGGCAGAGGCGCCGCATTCGCTCGCGCTATTTATGCCGATTGGGGCCATAAAGAGGTAGAGGACTTGCTAGCCGGCGTTGATGCGGTCATCGCTCGCGGCTACGCGGACCCACAGCGACTCGTGATTGGCGGATGGAGCTACGGAGGCATCCTCACCGATTACACCATCGCAACCGACACTCGCTTCAAAGCCGCCGCCAGCGGGGCCGGCAGCGGCAACCAATTGCTGATGTACGGTGTTGACCAATACGTACTTCAATACGAGCACGAACTCGGGCTACCTTGGCGCGACACCGCAGCGTGGATGAAAGTTTCCTATCCGTTTTTTCACGCGGATCGCATCCATACGCCGACGCTTTTTATGGGCGGAGATCGTGACTTCAACGTACCGGTATCCGGTGGGGAGCAGATGCATCAGGCGCTACACGCCTTAGGGATTCCAACCGAATTAGTCGTGTATCCGGACCAATTCCACGACATCACACGCCCCAGTTTTGTCAAAGATCGACTGGAGCGTGTGGAAGGCTGGTTCAAACGATTCTTGGCCACACCGTAGCGTTTACGCATAAAACTCGGCGAGCCCATCGGAACGCCGAGTTGTGCCCCACCTGTCCCCCGCAAAACGCCGCCGCCGACACACAAGTTCTCGTCGCGTTTGCCCGTCGGGCGTCCGGAAGTCGCTGAGAAAGCACTCAGCGCTCGGGGACGAATTACCGCACGGCCTTTCGACGAGACCACAGATAAATGGGGACGGCCAGAACGATCAACCCCAACGATGCCAACGCGGAACGCAAGTCATCACCCACCGTCGCTATGAGGAAGGCAGCGGATCCGGCTAAAACGAGCGCCGTGCTGATGGGATAGCCCACGACACGAAAAGGTCTAACGGCATTCGGTTCGCGTCGGCGCAACGTGAAGACCGCAAGATACGCCGAGACGTAATTGAGCACGAACAATACCGCAGCCATCGCAATCAGCAATTGCAATGAACCCGATACAATCATCAATGTCGCGGCACCTGCGGTCGATAGCAATGCCACGTGCGGGGTCCCTCCCTCACTGACGCGCGTAACTTGAGGCGGAACCAATCCATCGCGGCCCAGTGCATACAAGATGCGCGGAGTGCCTAGGAAGATGGCGTTCACGAGCGATAAGACCGTCAACAACGACACAAACGTCACGAACTGTGCGCCACCGTGCGGGAGTATGAGATTCGCGACATCGGCCGCCGGCAACGTGGACTTCGCCAACACCGATACTGGCAGAGCGTGCAAAAAGCCGGCGTTGATGAGCACATACAGCACCGTAATTAGTGCAGCGCAGGTAATCATGGCGCGCGGCACATTCCGCGCGGCATCCACGGTCTCTTCGGCCATGTAAATGGCTGCGTACCATCCGTCGTAAGTCACGATTACGTTGCGCAGCGCCACCACCGCGGCGCCAATCGTGAAGGCCACTGTAGGGACGGGTATCGACGACGAGGCCGCTATCGTCGCCGGGTGCGCCATAAAGCCTGCTATAGCGAGTAGCACCAGCATGAGGCCGACGAGCACGCTAATCGCGTTCTGCACACTGCTTCCGACTCGCAGGCCCAACCAATGAATGCTCGTAAATACAAGCACGATGACGAGCGCCACTGATTGCTCATGCCCAATAAAAGTAGGCTCGAATTTTCCCAAAAAATCGGCGGCGGTGTAGGCGGTGTAGGCGACGGTAATGCTATTTAACAGCCAATCATTCCAGCCGATAAGAAATCCTGCCGCCGGTCCAAATGCGCGGCGCGCGTAGACATAAAATCCCCCCGCCGTGGGCATCATCGCAGCCAATTCGGCCACGGATACCGCACCCAGCAATGCGTAAGCGCCGCCCAGTATCCACGCAAAAATCGTGAGGTGCGCATCGCCTAGGGCGGCTACAACCTCGCCGGGCAGGCGCAGAATGCCGACGCCAATGGTGCTGCCGAATGCGAGCGCCACGCTGAACCCAAATCCCAATATGCGAGACAGCGCTCCCGCGGATTGACCCGTTGCCATGTAACCCCCCTTCACGAGCGTGAAAGCATACGCCGCCGCCACGTGACTGTCCCGACCCGAAACTTGCTACGCTCAACGCACCCAACGGAGTTCGTGTTCATGTCGCGCTACCTGCGTCTCGCGTTCCTGCTGTTCTTAATAGCTGGACCTACCTGTCGGTCGGAAGAACGGGCATTAGTGGATGGGCCGATGCTGGTCCGTCGAGTGCTCACGGTACTCGATGCAAGGATCGCGTTGATGCCCGATGTGGCAGCCGCGAAGTGGGTTAGCGGTCAACCGGTGGGGGATCCCGCCCGTGAAGCAGCGGTCATTCAAGCGGCGACGGATCAAGCGGTCGCTCTCGGTCTTTCGCGCGACCCCGTTCAAACTTTGATCGCTGGGCAAATTGCGCGAGCCCGCGCCGTGCAGACCGCCGCCATGGATCGGTGGGGACAAGACGGCTCGGGCCCCACCTCGGCGCCATCATTGCGGGACGAACTGCGCCCCCGGATCGATGCATTATCCCAAGAGCTTTTGACGGCGCTTTACCTGGCTGCACCGTATTTTGCGAGTCTGAATGTCGCTGCGCTGACGGCAACCCTACCGGACGCCCGCTGGTCTACCGCCGACCGTCAGGAGTTAGAGGCGGCATTGGGCGCGATCCGGCTGGATAGCCCACTCTCGATGGAGCGCATACGGCATTCCCACGTACTGAGAATTGGATTACCGGCGGACTACGCTCCCTTCGCCTGGACGCAGGACGGTTTGCTGACCGGCGCGGATGTAGAACTCACGGCGCAACTGGCTCATGTATTAGGGCTCACGCCGGTCTACGTTCGAAGCACCTGGGCTACCCTTATGTCGGATCTCGCAGCCGATCGTTTTGATATCGCCGCAGGCGGCATCTCCATCACGGCGTCGCGCCAGGCCAATGCTTTGTTCACGCAACCACTGGTTAGCGGCGGCAAGGCGGCCATCGGTCGCTGCGCAGACCGAGGGCGTCTCAGCACGCTCGAAGCGATGGACAGACCTGACGTCCGAGTCATCGAGAATCCGGGTGGCACCAACGAGCAATTCGCGCGCCGCCATCTCCCACACTCTGCGCTGATCGTTCATACCGACAATCTCGGCGTCTTTCAGGAACTCGTCGCTGGGCGCGCCGACGTGATGATCACCGACGACATCGAAATAGCGCGCGTCACGCATCACGAGCCACGACTCTGCCGACTGACAGAGGGGCTCTACGAGCCGTCGGAAAAAGCGATGCTGCTGCCCAAGAATGCCGAGTGGCGCGATGCCGTTACACTCGCCTTAACGCCCATCCTCGAGAACGGCGCCTATCGCAAGCTCCTGGAGGCCGCGAGCGATCAGTGACGAGTGGTAATTGCGTACGGACGGTCGTGCGCGGGCGTGATTTCATAGCCCGGCATGATGACTTCCGACGCACCCAAGATAACGCTGTACGAACTGCTGGGCGGGGATCCGACGCTGCGGCAATTGGTGACGCGCTTTTATGACCTGATGGATCAGCAGCCCGAGTTCGCGACCTTACGGTCCCTACACGGCCACGACCTAATCCCGATTCGGGAGAAGTTGGGGGATTGGTTAAGCGGCTGGCTGGGTGGCCCTCCACTGTACGAGCAACGTCCCGATGCGACGTGCATTGGACATGCGCACGCCGGGTTCAAAATTGACCAGCAGATGCTCGACGAATGGCTGATCTGTATGGATCAAGCGATGGCGGACATTCGTGTTCCACAGCCGGTCCAGGCTCGCTTACGACCACACTTTTCTGCACTCGCAGGATTTTTGCGTAATCACTAGCGCGGTTCGCGCACCGCGGCTACCGTAGGACATCGTCCTCGGGAGTCCTTTCATGCTCACGCGTCGCCGCTTTCTCAATGCCGGGGTCATCGGCACCGGTCTCGGCTTTGCCACGGTCTCCGGCGCCTCTACCGCCCGGCATTCGCCCAATGCACACCCATTCCCTCATCTCAAATCGCGGCGCGGCGAGGCGAGTCCGATCACGGCGGAGGAATACCGCGATCGCCACGATCGTGCTCGCTCTCTGATGGTCCGAGAAGGCCTAGACGCCATTGTGATCGCCGAGGGGACATCCCTCACCTATTTTACCGGCGCCAAGTGGTGGGGGTCGGAGCGACTGTTCGCCGCCGTGATCCCCGCGCGAGGCGACGCGTTCTACGTCTGCCCAGCCTTTGAAGAGGCACGCGCACGCGAGCAGATACGATTGCCGAGTGGTTCTACGGCCCTTGATGTACGGGTATGGCAGGAAGACCGAAGTCCCTACGAAACGTTAGCGCAAGGCCTCCACGATCGGGGCATTGCGACCGGACGATTGGGTCTTGAAGAAAATGTGCGCTTCGTTTTCGCCGACGGGATCGGCCGCGCAGCGCCGCAAGCGCACCTCGTGAGCGCGACCTCCGTGACCGCCGGTTGTCGGATGATCAAAAGTGCGCACGAAATTGCCCTCATGCGTCTGGCGTCCGAGGTCACGTGGGCCGCCTACGAGGCGACGTGGTCCGCGCTGAAGCCTGGAATGACGCCTTCGCAAATTACCGCTTTGTCCGCCGATGCCCATCGTGCACTGGGCTTTGAGGGCGCAGCAGATTTGGTACTGATCGGCGCAGCCGCTTCTTTTCCACACGGCTCAGTCCAAGCAACCTATTTGCAGGAGAACTCCCTGGTTCTGTTCGACGGTGGATGCGACGTTTTGGGTTACAAATCGGATATCAGCCGGACGTTCGTCCTCGGGCGCCCGACCGATCGTATGCGCCACGTGTTCGACGTGGTGAAGGCGGCACAGTCTGCCGCATTAGCGACGGCTCGCCCCGGCGTGGCCTGCGGTGCCGTCGACGCCGCTGCGCGTAAGGTCGTCGATGACGCCGGCTTTGGACCCGATTACGCCCACTTCACCCACCGGGTGGGCCATGGCATGGGCATGGATGGCCACGAATGGCCCTATTTGGTCAGAGGCAATGCGACGTTACTCGCCGCCGGCATGACAACGAGCAACGAGCCAGGCATTTATCTGGCCGGGGAATTCGGCGTACGGCTCGAGGACGACATGCATATCACCGACAACGGCGCGGAGTTGTTTACGCCGCAGAGTGCCTCACTGGAGCATCCCTTTGCACGGGACTAGCCGTTAACTGCGCAACAAACGCCGCCGCAGCGCCGCCAGCCCCGCGGCGTCCGTCACGGACGCCTTCGGCGGATGCAGGGGGAGCGAAGCAATCGTACCCGACAAAATCGCGGCGACCGATGCCCGGGCAATGTGTTTGTCGTCCGCTGGAATGACGTACCACGGCGCATCGGCGGTGCTTGTCGCCGACAACATACCCTCATAAGCGGTCATGTAACTGTCCCAGTACGCGCGCTCCTCAACGTCCGACGCCGAAAATTTCCATTGTTTCTCGTGCGTATCGATGCGCTTCAGCAGGCGAGCCTTTTGCTCCTCGCGCGACAGGTGCAGGTAAAACTTCAGGACGACGGTACCGTTTCGGACGAGATGCTTTTCAAAGGCATTGATGTCTTCATAACGCTCGCGCCATAGCCTCGGTAGGCGGGTCGTTACCGGGACTTTACGAGCCGCCACCAGTTCGGGATGCACGCGCACCACGAGCACTTCCTCATAATAGGAGCGATTGAACAAACCGATGCGACCGCGCGACGGCAGGCGAGTCCAATACCGCCATAAATAGTTATGGGCGAGTTCCTCGGCAGAGGGGACGCCGAAGCTGTGCACCTCGCAACCTTGCGGGCTGACGCCGCTCATAACGTGTTTGATTGTCCCATCCTTCCCGGATGCATCCATGCCCTGCAAGATGACGAGTACTGAGTGACTGTTGCTCGCCCACAGCCGCTCTTGCTGGAGACTCAGCTCCATCCGACTGTGCTCCAGCAGTGCTTCGGCCCGCGCGCGCAAGGGCGCATCGCCGGGTAGTACATACCGGGCATAGTCGGCTCCCACAGGATCGATGCGTGACAATCGCACCCGACTACCCGGCGCCACGCGGCACTGCTTAATGAGGCGGTGATGATGTTTGGACATGGCGGCGCTCCTAATAGGCACGATTGAGTCTGCGCTCAGGCGCCGACCGACGAAAGGTCTGGAACCCACGAGGCTGACAGGCGACACTGTGCGTCCACCCCTCTTGCCGACCTCACGATGACCGACGTAGCGCCTGACCACCCCTCATCGATTCGATCATTCGTCCTGCGTACGGGGCGGATGACCGCCGCACAGTCGCGAGCGCTTGAGGAGCTTTGGCCGACATACGGCGTCGAAGACGCTGGCACCGTACTCGATCTGGACGCCATTTTCGGTCGGCAAGCCCCGCGTACGATCGAAGTGGGCTTTGGAGACGGTGAACTTCTGGTGACGCTCGCTGCCGCACATCCGGAGCGCGACTATCTCGGGTTCGAAGTCCATACGCCGGGCGTGGGGCACTGCCTCCTTCGGGCTGCCGAACTGAACCTTTCCAACGTGCGGGTGATGCGCGCCGATGCCGTTGAGATGCTCACGCACTGCATCCCGCCGGACTCCTTAGATGAAGTGATGATCTATTTCGCGGATCCGTGGCCGAAAAAGCGTCATCACAAACGACGGATCGTACAGACCGCTTTTGCCACGCTTCTCGCCAGCAGGCTGCGGATGGGAGGCAGCCTCCGCCTCGCTACGGACTGGGTACCGTATGCCGAATGGATGCGCGACGTTCTCGATCCGCACCCGGATTTCGTGAATGTGGCCGGTCTTGCCGGGTATGTTCCCCGCCCCGCCGAACGGCCGGTGACCAAATTCGAGCGCCGTGGCGAACGTTTGGGTCACGAGGTTCGGGACCTGCACTACCGTCGCCGCTAGGATCTACGGATCGTAATCGTCAGCACGGAAGGATGCTGCGAGAACGACCCAACCGTCGCGGACTTCGATGGGTATCGGCCGTAGCGAGCGTCCGGGACACGGGCCGGCCACGCACAAGCCGTCGACCGGCCGAAATAGAGCGGCGTGCGAGCTGCACACGATCACGCTCCCGTCCGAACTCAAGAACTGGTCCGGGCGTAAATCCAGCGGGTGACCGGCGTGCGGGCAGCGATTGACGTAGGCTCGCAGCACGGATCCTTGTCGCACCAGAAATGCGCGCAAGGGCCAATCACCCGAGCCCACGCGGAAGCCGCGCGCATCCGGATCCGCTAGGTCAGATAGCCGGCAGATCTGCATAGAGCAACTTATCGAGCGAGATCCAGCGCTTCAATGCGTGGGCGCATCCGCCATAGCAGCAAAAGCCCCGGCCCACCCGTTAGGAAGGTAATCACGAAAAACCAAGGCCATCCGACCTGCGCCACCAGCACGGCGGATACAGGCCCGACGAACGTGCGCGAGAGCGCCGAGAGCGCCGACAACAGAGCAAACTGGAACGCGCTGAAGCGCGCATCGCACAGCGCCATGACGAACGCACCGAAAATGGTGGCTGCCATCGCGCCGGCAAGATTGTCGACGCCGACCGCGAGCACCATATAGGCGAGGTCGTGACCCTTGATCGCAAGCAGGGAATACAACAAGTTCGTTGCGGCTTGCAGAACACCGAAAAGCAGCAGCGAGCGATACAGCCCGAGCCTAGCGAACGCCAAGCCCCCCATGACAGTTCCGATGATCGTGGCCGTAATACTGGTGGTTTTGGCGACCGCACCCACCTGTGCGGCCGTAAAGCCGACTCCCTTGATCAAGAAGGCCGTCGATAACGACAACGCCGCAGCATCGCCGAGTTTGTACAGAATAATCAGCAACAGCAGCGCGTATACCCCGGGACGACCGAAGAATTCGCGAATGGGCTCGACCACGGCTTCCTGCAAGGAGCGAGGCGCCGTCACGCGATTCTCCGGCTCTGGCGCCGCCCAGGTGAGGACGGTCGTCGCCCCCATAATCGCCGCCATTGCAAGATACGTCGCACGCCACCCGATGACCCCGGAAAGAACCATCGCCAACGCACCGGAAATATAAAACGCAATACGCCAACCAATCTGCACCGCGGTTGAGCCGATTCCACGCTCCTCGGGACGCAATGAATCGGTGCGATACGCGTCGATCACCACGTCTTGGGAGGCCGATAGAAACGCCAGCAGCAACGACAGTGCGGCGACGACGTAAATCGCATCACTCGGCGCCTGAAGACCCAAAATGGCGATCACCAAGGCCACCATCGCTTGCAGCAGGACGATCCAACCGCGGCGTCGCCCTAAAAAGGGCGGCACGTAACGATCGAGGAGTGGCGCCCACAAGAATTTCAGGTTGTACGGCAAGCCTACGAGCGTGAACCAACCGATCGTTTTTATATTGAGTCCGAGCTCCGCCAGCCATCCCTGCAAGGTTCCCTGCGAGAGCGCGAACGGCAGGCCCGACGCAAAGCCCAGCGTCAGGGCTGCCGCAACCCGTCGATTCCCGAGCACATCGGCCAAGCTCAGGCTTCGAGTCGCGGCGTCAGAACTCATGGTGATAGTCGAGTATCAAGGGCGCGTGGTCTGAGAAACGAGACTCTGTCCAAATGGTCGCCGCACGGACACGCGTACCGATGCCGGGCGTGGTGACCTGATAGTCAATCCGCCACCCCACATTCTTCGCCCATGCTTGTCCACGGTTCGACCACCACGTGTACTGGTCGGGATTGGCATTCACGGCGCGAAACGCGTCGAGCCATCCCATCGGTCCAAACACCTTATCCAACCAAGCGCGCTCTTCAGGCAAGAAGCCTGAATTTTTGAGATTGCCCTTCCAGTTCTTCAAGTCGATCGGCTTATGAGCAATATTGAAATCACCGCAGAGAATCACTTCGCGACCTTCCTGGACCAAGCCCGTCATATGCGCCTCAAAACTCGCGAGGCAGCGGTACTTGGCCTCTTGGCGATCGGGCCCCGACGAGCCGGACGGCAGGTAGAGCGACACGACGGACAAGGCCCCAAACCGGTATTCGAGATAGCGCCCCTCTGCGTCGAATTCCGCATCGCCATAGCCGCGAATGACCGTATCCGGCGCTTTGCGGGCGTAGATCGCTACCCCGCTGTATCCTTTCTTTTCGGCGTGTAGCCAGTCGCTGTGGAATCCCGCAGGATGGTAGAGCGGATCCGCGATATCCGCGTCCGTACAACGGGTCTCCTGCAGGCACAGGACATCAATGTCCTGGCTGGGCAACCAGTCGTAAAAGCCCTTCCGCGCAGCTGCACGGATCCCATTGCAATTTAAAGTGGCGATACGCATGACGGGATCATAGCAAGCGTCGGCTTGTCGGCAGTGGCCTGTCTGTCCCAAACTATGGGCATGCAAACCTTTCAACGTGAATTCTTAGATTTGGCGCTGCGCCTCGGAGTATTGCGCTTTGGACGCTTTACGCTCAAGTCCGGGCGCGAGAGCCCTTACTTCTTCAACGCGGGGCTGTTCGATACCGGCAGTGCGATCGCCGGCCTGGGACGTGCCTATGCGGCCGCCCTCGTGCGCTCTGGGCTTGAGTTCGACATTTTGTTCGGGCCGGCCTACAAGGGCATCCCCTTGGTCGCGGCGACAGCCGCCGCCCTCGCCGAACACCACGGACGCGACGTGCCGTACTGCTTCAATCGCAAAGAGGCCAAGGATCACGGTGAGGGTGGCCGTATCGTGGGTCGCGCGCTCGCCGGTCGGGTGCTGATCGTCGATGACGTGATTACCGCCGGTACTGCGATCCGCGAGTCCATCGACATCATCACGGCCGCCGGCGCCACCCCAGCAGGGGTGCTTCTGGCGCTGGATCGCGAAGAGCAAGGACGCGAATCCGCGCGCTCCGCCGTTCAGGAGGTCCGTGACGAATACGGTCTGCCCGTCGTATCTATTTTATCGCTAACGGCACTGATCGCCGGCGTACGAGACGGTGTCGGCGGCGTCCCTGCCGCCGCTCTGGCAGATCTCGAAGCCTACCGAGCCCGTTACGGGGTCGTGGCGAACCCTTGATGGCGCGAGCCTCGCTCCACCGCCAAGCTCTGCGCCTCAGCAGCATCCTCGTGACGGGGATGTTGCTCGTCGGCGGCAGCGCAGGCGCCGCGCCGGAGAAAGGCGGAAAGGTCTACAAGTGGATCGATGAGAAGGGCGAGGTGCATTACGGCGACGCAGTGCCACCCCAGTTCGCGGATCAAGATCAGACCATTCTCAATCGACAGGGTGTGGCCGTGGGCGCCATTCCCGGGCATCACAGCGCTGCACAGATCGCGGCGGACGAGGCGGCGCGGGCCGCAGATGCTGCGGTTCGCGATGCACAGCAACGACGCCTGCAGCGCGACCGGAACCTGATCGCAACATACCTCTCGACCGATGAAATCGAAACGCTGCGTGATCGCCGTCTGGAAATCCTCGACGGGCAGGCGCGGGTGCTTGCGCAGTACGTCGACCAGTTAAAGAGTCGCGCGAGCCAACTCGAAGCGCGCATGCAGCGTTTCCGCCCCTATGCGGATACCTCGAGCGCGCCGGCATTGCCGGAGGCCCTCGCGGAAGAAATTGCGCACACCGTCGGAGATCTCAAAGCGCAGGAGCGGGCTTTACTCGCCAAACGCGAGGAAGTCGATCGCACGCGCGCGCAATTTGCCGACGATATCAATCGGTTTCAGGAACTGAAGGACGCTGGTCGGACAGCCGTCCGACCGCACTAGTCAGCGGCGACCGGAACTTCCAAAACCGCCTTCGCCGCGTTCCGTCGCGACAAACGCATCGACCACGTCGAACGCCACCTGAACGATGGGTACGATCACCATCTGCGCGATGCGCTCGCCAGGCTCGACGGTGAACGGCTGTGTGCCTCGGTTCCAAGCGGAGACCATCAACGGCCCTTGGTAATCCGAATCAATCAATCCGACTAAATTGCCTAACACGACGCCGTGCTTGTGCCCGAGACCCGATCGCGGCAACAGCACGGCGGCGAGTCCAGGATCGCCAATGTAGATCGACAAGCCGGTGGGTATTAATTCCGCACGGCCCGGCTCGAGCACCAATGGCGACGGCACGCAGGCCCTCAGATCCAGCCCCGCAGAACCGGAGGTCGCATAGGACGGCAAGGGCCACAGCGAGCCTAGGCGCTCATCCAAAATCCGCATCTGAATGCGCTGCGTCACGAACGATCCTCCACCGCGCGCGCGCGCAACCGGTCAGCAATAAAGGCCACGAACTCGCGCGCGAGATCCGCTTTTGATTTCAAACTCAATTCGTGGCGGCCACCCGGCCACAACAAGAGCAGCGCGTTGTCTTCGCGATCAAATGCCCGCTCGGCGCCGACTTCATTCGCAGCGATCAAGTCGAGCTTTTTGCGCTCGAGTTTGGCGAGTGCGTGGGCCTCGACGTTCGTGGTTTCTGCCGCGAAACCCACCACGAAAGGCCGCCGCGGCAGCGCCGCGACGGACGCGAGAATGTCCGCGGATTTCTCCAAGTGGAGGTCGAGCGTATCGGCCGTTTTCTTTATCTTGTTGTCCGCACAGATGCACGGGGTGTAATCGGCCACCGCCGCCGCACCGATATAGACATCGCAGTCGCCGATGACCGCATGCACGGCCTGATACATCTGTGCCGCCGTTTCGACGTTCACGCGATCGACCCCGGTCGGCGTGCAGAGCGAGACCGGACCGGACACCAGCGTCACGCGCGCACCCGCCTCTCGGGCAGCGGCCGCCACCGCGTACCCCATCTTGCCGGAACTGCGATTCGACAAAAACCGAACAGGATCAATCGGTTCGCGCGTCGGACCGGCCGTGATCACCACATGCCGACCGCTCAGAGCGCCCGAAGGGCTCTCAGGCGCAAAGACTCGGGCCGCGATGTCCGTGGGCTCCAACAGCCGCCCGGCACCGGTTTCTCCGCAGGCTTGCGAGCCCACCCCGGGACCCCAGATCTGGACACCCCGCCCCCGCAGCGTGCAGATGTTGGATTGCGTCGCAGCAGCCGACCACATCTGCTGGTTCATCGCAGGCGCAACGGCGAGCGGCGCGGTGGTCGCCAGGCACGTGGTGGTCAGCAGGTCGTCGGCCAATCCGGCCGCCAAGCGCGCGAGGAAATCGGCGCTCGCGGGCGCGACGAGGACGAGATCGGCCCATCGCGCCAGTTCGATATGGCCCATCGCGGCCTCGGCCGCCTCGTCCCACAGCCCGACCCGCACCGGACGCCCGGACAGCGCCTGAAACGTGAGGGGCGTGACAAACCGGGCAGCACCTTCGGTCATGACCACCTGAACCTCGGCGCCACCGTCGCGCAAGCGACGTACCAAATCGGCCGATTTATAGGCAGCAATGCCCCCCGTCACTCCCAAGAGGATACGGCGCGGCGAGGTCTGGCGAGCATCAGTAATCATTTAGCCATTATTAACCGCGCCGCAGCATCGCGCCAACGACCGCCCGAGCAGGAGCTATAACCAAGAGTTATGGAGAGCGGGGACCTCCGAGTTTTTGCACAAAAAGGGCAATTTCTCGACTCACGGTCGCCCCCGCTACTCCCCGACAATGGCCCCATGCACATCCACGACACCCCTGCCTACCAACACCCGCGCGCCCGACTCGCCGCCGCCGGTCCACGTGCGCTCTCCGAAGCTGAACTACTGGCGGTGTGGCTAGGCGCCGGACGGAACGGTCAGCACGCCGTTGCCCTAGCGAACAGCCTATTGGGCCGTTTCGGATCGTTGCGCGGCCTATTGAGCGCGCCGCGCGACCAGTTGGCCAAGCACCCCGGACTTGGCGCCGTCCGGCTCGGGCAATTGCAGATCGTTTTGGAACTGGCCCGCCGCCATCACCGAGAAGCGCTCTTAGCAGGCCCTGCGTTGACCGACCCGCAAATGGCCCGCGATTACCTTCAGGCCGAGCTCGGCGGTTTGGGCTATGAGACGTTCTGTTTGATCTACTTAGACTGCCATTACCGCGTGAAAGGCTTCGAAAAAATGTTTCGGGGCACGATCGATTGCGCCCAAGTCCACCCCCGTGAGGTGGTTCGCCGCGCGCTCGAAGTGCACGCCGCCGCCGTGATCCTCTGCCATAACCACCCGTCCGGGATTGCGGAGCCAAGCGACGCCGACCGACGAATCACGGTCCGGCTGCGCGAGGCGCTGGCGCTGGTCGATGTCCGCGTCGTGGATCATTTGATCGTCGGCGCCGGGTCCTGCGTGAGCCTCGCCGAACGCGGACTCATCTAAGCGATTGCAACCGGACGAAAGCGGTGGTTAAATACGCGGCTCTGCGGCTGCTTTTAGTCGCATCAGGATTTTTGCCATGTCCCGAGTCTGTCAGATCACCGGAAAGAAGCCGACCGTTGGCAACACTGTGTCGCACGCCAACAACCGGAACCGTCGCCGCTTCCTCCCAAACCTGCACACGCAGCGTTTCTGGATTGAGGAAGAGAGCCGCTGGATCACCTTGCGTGTCTCCACGCAGGGCCTGCGCACGATCGAAAAGCACGGCGTGACGCACGTCATTGCCAAGCTGCGCGCTCGCGGCGAAACCATCTAACGCCGCACTAGGAACCTAGCCATGCGTGACAAGATCAAGCTCGTTTCCACGGCCGGCACTGGCCACTTCTATACGACGACGAAGAACAAGCGTCTTCATCCGGAAAAGATGGAAGTCCAGAAGTTCGATCCGTTCGTGCGCAAGCACGTGGCGTACAAGGAAGCGAAGATCAAGTAATCGCCCTGTCAGAGCGACACGGTCGTTCTGACGCGATGCTTGGTGACCGCATCTGTGGGCGGGTAGGGCGTGAGCCCTGCCCGCCTTTTAGCGTTTATGCGACCATCGCTAGCGCTCGCATCGCCACTGTGCTCTAGAGTCCGCCACGCGATCCGGGGAGGCAAACGTGCCCGAATTACCCGAAGTTGAGACCACCCGGCGCGGCCTGCTGGACGCGATGACCCATCGCCGCATTCGTGCCGTCCGGGTGCATGATCGGCGTTTACGCTGGCCCGTGGAGCCCGGGCTGGAGGAGGCGCTGACCGACGCCCGGGTCGAGCAACTGGAGCGACGGGCGAAGTACCTGCTCGTGCGTACCGACCGGGGCACCCTGATCGTACATCTGGGTATGTCCGGCAGCCTACGCGTGGTGACCGGCGACGGCCCGCGGCGGCTTCACGATCACGTCGAGCTCGTACTGGACGACGATCGCACGGTGCGATTCAACGACCCTCGCCGGTTCGGTAGCTTCCATTGGGTGACCGGTGACCCGCTCGCACACCCACTGCTCGTTCACCTCGGGCCGGAACCGCTCTCGGATGCCTTTCACGGCGCCCATTTGTATGAAGCCAGCCGTGGACGGAGCGTCGCCGTCAAGGTGTTCATCATGAATGCCGCCCAGGTGGTCGGCGTTGGCAACATTTACGCCAGCGAATCGCTGTTCCACGCCGGCATCCGCCCGACGAAGGCGGCCGGCAAATTGACGCGCGCAGAGTGCGAGCGCCTAGCCGGCGAGATCAAGCGCGTGCTCAGCGACGCGATCGAAGTCGGTGGAACGACGTTGCGCGATTACGTGGACCCGGACGGCAACCCCGGGTATTTCCGCCAACGACTGTACGTCTACGAGCGCGAGGGCAAAGCCTGCCGCCGTTGCCAGACCGCGATCAGCCACCGCGTGATCGGCCAACGCGCCACGTACTGGTGCGCGACCTGTCAGCGCTGAAGCGCAACGACGACGTTAATAGACCAAGCCGGCCCCGAACCCGCGCGGATCCGATGCCGCGTCAATCTTTCCGCTGGCGTAATCCCAGGTGATGACTTGCGTGTTGCCCCACGGGCTGCGTCCTTCACTCAGGTGATGTCCGCGACGCTCAAGATCGGCGCGCTCCGCCGCGGAAAGGGCACCCGGCTCCAACGTGACCACGTCGGGAAGAAACTGATGATGGATCCGAGGCATGGAAACGATCTGCGCCGCGTCGAGCCCGTCGAGCCAACCCAAAATGCCAAATAGAACGTTCGAAATGATCGTGCTGCCGCCCGGCGAACCGATGATGAGCAAACCCTTGGGCGTTTCGACAAACGTGGGGGTCATACTCGACAACGGACGCTTGCCAGGCCCGACGGCGTTGGCCGCGGCCCCGACCAACTGAAACGCGTTGGGCTTCCCAGCCTCGATGGAAAAATCATCCATCGTGTCGTTCAGCAGAAAACCCGTACCCGGCACCTCAAACGTGGCGCCAAAGAACAGGTTCACCGAGATCGTCGCAGCGACGCGATTTCCCGCCGCATCCAGCACGGAGAAGTGCGTCGTATGCGGACCTTCCCGCTCTTCCACGACCGGACGTAATTGCTCGGAGGGTGTCGCACGATCCAGCCGTATGGAGGTCGCCTGACCCGCCGCGTAATCCGCGCTCAGGAGTCGCGCCATCGGCATCCGTACGAAATCCGGATCCCCCAGGTACTCCGCACGATCCCGGAACGCTCGACGTAGCGCCTCAATCGTCAAATGCCGCCGGGTATTGGTGTCCAACCGATCCCAGTCGTAACCGGACAGGATATTCAGCACGTCGCCGATGACGACACCACCGGCAGACGGCGGCGCTGCGGTCACAATGGTCGCATCGCGATAATGCAACGTGAGTGGCTGTCGCTCGACCACTCGATAGTTGGCGAGATCCGCGGCGGTCCACAGACCGCCAGCCTCACGCACGCCGGAGACCAGCCGTTGTGCAAACGGGCCCCGGTAGAAGGCATCAGCGCCGCCGCGTGCGAGCAACTCTAGTGTCGCCGCCAGCTCAGGCTGCCGGATGAGTGCGCCCACCGGCGGCACCTGCCCCTTCTCCAGGAAAACCTCTGCAGTGGCGGGCGAAGCGGCCAATCGCGCCTGTTTGACACGAATGGCGTTTTGCAGGCGCGCGTACAACGGGAAACCCTCGCGAGCGATGCGAATCGCGGGCGCAAGACTGCGCGCCAAGGGCAGACGACCGTAACGGGCCGCGAGGTGCGCCCACGCGGCGGGTTCGCCGGGAATGCCGGCCGCTAAGGGACCATCGGTCGAACTGACGATCGGCGCACGGTCCGGCGCCACGTACATATCGGGGCGGGCGGCTGCTGGCGCGGTTTCGCGCGCATCCACCATGACATCGCGTCGCTCCCGGGCTTGGTGCAGCAGATAAAAACCGCCGCCACCGACGCCGGAACTCGCCGGCTCGACCACGGCCAGCACCGCGCTGACGGCGACGGCCGCGTCAAAGGCATTGCCACCCGCACGGAGCATCTCGAGACCGGCTTCGGTCGCTAAAGGGTGAGCGCTCGCAATGGCATTCTTGGGTACGGAGGCCGGAGCGCCGCTTGCCAGCGCCACAAACCCAAAGAGCAGCACCGCACCGATGGCGCGAACACGACGCGTCATCATCGGGACCGCCCGGCACGCTCGGCGGAGCGCTCGCGTAGCCGGGTGGCCACGTACGGATCAACGAATTCGCTGACATTGCCGTTCAAGGTTGCGATTTCGCGAATCAACGTGGACGAGATAAACGTGAATTGTTCCTGCGGCGTTAGAAATACAGTCTCGATCTCCGGCGCCAAGTGGCGGTTCATATTGGCCAACTGAAATTCGAATTCGAAATCCGAGATGGCGCGGAGGCCACGAACGACACAGTGCAGCCCCTGTTCCCGGGCGTACTCAATGGTGATGCCCGTATACCCGGTGACGCTGACGTTGGGGATGTCGGCCAGTACGTGGCGAGCCATGTCGACCCGCTCGTCCAAGGTGAACATCGGTGCTTTGCCCGGGTTGGCGGCAATCGAGACTCGCACGTCGTCGAATATGCTGGCGGCACGCCGAATCAGATCTTTGTGGCCGTTCGTAATCGGGTCAAAAGTGCCCGGATACATCGCGCGACGTTTACTGGTCATGTCGTTCCCCACCGCGGCGCGCAAGCAAGGCCCTCACCTCGCCGGCGCGGGTTTCCTTGATCATTCGCCAATTCGCCGGCAACGCGGGTAGCGCGTCGCTGGCCGACTGTTCGAGATAAATCCACGCCGTTGGCGCTAGCCACCCGCGCGTTTCAAGCAGTGTACACAATTCATTTAGCGCCCCGAGGGCGAACGGCGGATCGAGAAACACCAGGTCGTACGGCTCCGCCGGCGTCGCCAGATAGTCGAGCGCATCGCTCCTCAGCACACGTGCGGCCGCGGTCTGCAGCAATTGAGCCACGTCCCCCAACGTCCGTGCGGCGATGGGGTCTCGTTCCACGAAGGTGCTGCTCGCAGCGCCACGGGAGAGCGCCTCAAAGCCCAAAGCACCGGTGCCCGCGTACAGGTCTAAGCAACGCGCACCGACGACATCGCGCTGCAACCAGTTGAACAGCGTTTCGCGGACTCGGTCGGGCGTCGGCCGTAAGCCCGGTACCGCCACGAACGGAATACGCCGTCCGCGCCACTGCCCGGCGACAATGCGCAGGGAACGCGGGCCGCCACGGCCGTCCGTCACGTCCCGAGAACGTGACATAAGTCCACCACTCGACCCCCTGTCCTTGCTAGTCTTCCAACCCACGGCGTACCCTTAGAAAATATCGAAATGCGATCATACGCCCTGACGGACATCCGACCTGCGAGGACCGCACAACCATGAAAATCCGCCATGCCGCTCTCCTGGCTGCCACCGCCCTTTGGGTGAGTGCGTGCGGTTCAGGCTCCTCTAGCCTCGGTGGCACGAACACTCAAACCGGCAATGGCGCGCCTACGCCCATCGGCCGCCCAGTGTTCCGGCCGCTGTTCCAAGTCGCGCAGGGCATCCTGCCGTACCCCAGTGACCTCTACCTAAACGGTAGCACCGACGGTACCGTCAAAGCGCCGGTACTGGCGGTGACACCCAACGTCACGTCGTTGAACGCCCTCGATGGCTTCGGCGTGAACACAGAAATGACGATCCGCTTCTCGAAGAAAGTGGATCCGGCCACCCTGGCCTTGCCCGGCGCCGTCGTGATTTTGGAAACGATCCAACGCACGGTCGTGGCCAGCGCATCGTCGATCGCCCGTGTGCCCGTCGGCGTGCGCCGCGTGCTGGTACCCGGCGTCGATTATTCCATCGGCCTGTCCACCGCATCGGACGCCGACGGGACGGTCGTATCGATTAAGCCTCTCAAGCCGCTGACCCCGTCGACGGGCGGCGTGTTGACCGGCGCTCCGGCCGGGCTCGTCGACCAGTCCGGCGTCGGCTATACCGTGTTGGTAACCAGCGCCGTTAAATCCGTCGCCGGCGACGTCGCCGGGGCCGACGATGATTTCGCGCTGATCCTGCAGGCGATTAACAACCCCGCGAACCTCGCGAACCCGGGCGCAAATTGCGCCTCCGTCGGCAACGCCACCCTCGCGGGTGTCTGTCAACTGACGGCGCCAGCCTTAGCGATCGCGGAAGTCGCCGGTATTCCGCTCGGTTCAATCGCGCTGAGCTTCAGCTTCACCACCGAATCGACCCGGGACACTCTGGTGCAGATGGCAAACGCCATTCTCACCGGGCCCGCTCCCGCCCTCGCCGCTCAGGTGATCCCGAACCCGGTCACGGGTGCGGACTTGAACGACAAGGACGTGCTGGATCCGACCAATCAGAACCCTGCCCTGAAGGGCGTCGCGTCGGTATATGAAGGCACCATCACGCTGCCGTACTACCAGGCGACCCCCGCGGATGCGACCGCTGCGTCCCCGGCTCCGCCTCTGACCGCCCAATGGCAAGCGGGCACCGCCCTCTCCCTCGTCCCGGGTCAAGCGGGCAGCAAACAGGTCACGCGTTACAACCCCATTCCGGCCGCGCGCCACACCCTGCCCGTGCCGGTCTTGATTTCGGTCCCGAACAACGTCGCCCGGCCGTCCAGCGGCTGGCCGGTCGTGATCTTTGTGCACGGCATCACGCGCAATCGCAGCGATGCACTGGCGATGGCTGAAGCCTATGCTGAGATCGGCTACGCGGTCGCTGCCATCGACCTGCCGTTGCACGGCATCACCCCGACAGACCCTGCGGCTGCACTGCGCATTCCCGGCGTCCCAGAGCGGACGTTCGACATGGATTACGTGAACAATACGACCGGGATGCCGGGACCGGATGGCCAAGTGGACGGCTCGGGCGCCAACTTCATCCAGGTCACCAGCCCGATCACGAGTCGTGACAACTTGCGCGAGGCCGTCATCGACGAACTTGCCTTGGCCCGAGCCCTCGCCTCGCCGACCTCGGTGCTGGTGACCGACACGGGCCCGGTCGTGGGCGCCTTCGACCCGACACACATCCAGTTGGCGGGCCAATCGCTCGGTGGCATTGTCGGCGCGACCGTCGCCAGTTTGCCGTCGAACATCAATTCCTTCGCCCTGTCGGTCCCCGGTGGCGGCATTGCCGATCTGCTCCTGCAGTCAGCCACCTTTGGCCCACCCATCGGCGGCGCGGTCGCCGCCCAACTCGGTGCAAACACGTTCCTATTCAACCGAATGTTCGGCGACGCGCAGGCGGCTATTGACGCGGGCGATCCGCTCAATCACATCGCCATCGCGGCTCAGAACAAGCCGTTGCTGATCCACAAGGTCCTGAACGATCAGGTCGTGCCGAACTCGGCGACGGACCGTCTGCTCGCGCAATCGGGCCTGACCAAGTTCACGACTGCCGGCTACCACGCGGGCAGCGGCTACGTGACGTTCACCGCCGGCGCGCACGGCTCGTTGCTCGACGAAACGGTGAACTCGCATGTCACCGAAGAAATGCAGGACGAGTTCGCCGCCTTTGCGTCGCTCTCGGGCTCTGCGTTTGAGATCGTGGACGCCACCTACGTTCAGAACCCGTAATCCGAGCGGAACAGAACTGAGCCCCGCCAGTCGATGAGACTGGCGGGGCTTTTTTGTCTGGGGCGACCAGGCGCCAAAGGGGCCTGTGCCGAAGTAGAATGAGCCGTAGTGCTTGAGGGTGCCGATGTTCGACTTTTTCAAGAAATCAGCGCCAGCCGCGCCGACCACACCCGCGACGCCAGAGGCGCCGCGCGCCGGCTTGTTCGGCCGTTTGCGCTCAAAACTCTCCAGCGGCGTTGCGGCTATCGCGCGCGACCTTTCAGAGTGGCTCCCCGGTCGACGCATCGACGCGGAGTTGCTGGAGGAGCTGGAGCTTAGGCTCCTCACCGCCGACGTCGGCCTGCCTGCAACGGAGCGCATTCTCGATGACCTGCGCAAGCGCGTCGCCCGGCAGGAATTGGCCGATCTCAACGCGCTCATCGCAGCGCTACGGCGCAATATCATCGACCTGTTACAACCGGTTGCTCGCCCGTTGGTGATCCGTCCAGACGCCGCACCCTTCGTCGTACTGGTGGTCGGCGTCAACGGCTCGGGTAAGACCACCTCCATCGGTAAATTGGCGCACCGCTTAAAAACCGAAGGCCATGGGGTCGTGCTCGCTGCCGGCGACACGTTCCGCGCGGCGGCGGTCGAACAGCTGCAGGTCTGGGGCGAGCGCAATGGGGTGCCCGTCATTGCCCAAGCGACGGGCGCCGACCCGGCTGCGGTGATTTTCGATGCCTATGCCTCGGCTAAATCGCGCGGCGCCGATGTGCTGCTCGCGGATACCGCCGGACGCTTGCAGAACCAGACGCACCTGATGGACGAATTACGCAAGGTCAAACGCGTGCTCGGCCGCCACGATGCTTCCGCCCCGCACGAAGTCTTACTGGTGCTCGACGCCAGTCAAGGCCAGAACGCGCTGGCGCAAGCCCGCGTCTTTCATGAGGCGGTCGGGGTCACGGGACTGGTCCTCACCAAGCTCGACGGGTCGGCAAAAGGTGGCATCGTCGTGGCGATTGCGACCGAGTTGGGCATACCGCTGCGGTTTGTGGGGGTCGGGGAATCAATAGAGGATTTCGGCGTGTTTGACGTCGATGATTTCGTCGACACCTTGATCGCCCCACCCCCACCGGCGATGTCGTGATCCGCCTAGACGCTGTCGTCAAAGAATTCCCTGGCGGACAAACCGCCCTAGCCGGACTCAGCCTCCACATTCCCGTCGGCCAACGGGCCGTCCTCACGGGTCCATCGGGTACCGGTAAGAGCACCGCGCTGCACATCATGGGTCTATTCCTGCGCCCAACACGGGGGCGTGTCGTCGTGGGGGGCTCCGACCTTGCCACGATAGATCCGCGCGGGATCCCTGCGTTTCGTCAGCGTGTTGCAATGATTTTTCAGGATCAGCGCCTACTGCTGGATCGGACCGTCGAAGACAACGTCGCGCTGCCCTTGATCGTGGCGGGACACCGGCGCACCGTGTGGCGCCCCGCGGTCCACTCGATGCTCGAGCAGTTGGGCCTTGCCGAGGAGTCGCAACGGATCGTCCGTTCGCTATCGGTCGGCGAACAGCAGCGTATCGGCATCGCGCGCGCTCTGATCATTCGCCCGGACGTGTTACTGGCGGATGAACCTACAGCGCATTTAGACCCGAGGACCGCTCAGGGTGTCGTACACCTCTTAACGTCAGCGGCCCTCGATGGCATAACGGTCGTTGTGGCCAGTCACGACGCCCAGTGGTCGACTCTGTCGAGTGTGCGGCAGATTCGCCTCGAATCGGGTCGGATCACGGGTGATTCCCATGCCTAGTGCATCGCCCCTGCGGGATCACCGCCGACTTTGGGCGCAACGCCTGCTCGCCGTGTGTGACCAACACGTTGCGGCGGCCGGTCACGCCGTGCGTCAACTGCTGACCGCACGGGTGGCGACCCCACTGACGGTGGGGGTCATTGCACTGGCGCTCGTCTTGCCTGCGCTACTGGCGCTGATGGTGGAAAACAGCCGGTCCGTCGCTCACAGCCTAGAAGCGGGGCGCGATATTTCGGTTTACCTGCATATGCCTCTGTCCGACGGGGACGGTCGGCGCGTCACGGAACGCATCGGCGCCCGTGCCGATGTCGTGAGCGCCCAATACGTCTCCCCCGACGACGGGTTACGCGAGTTCCGGCAGTGGTCCGGGCTCGGCACCGCCATCGATGCCCTCGGACGGAACCCCTTGCCTGGTGCGATCATTGTCCGGCCTCGCGCGAGCCCCACGGACTCGTCGGCCATCGACCACCTCGCGGCGGAGTTGCGGGCCATGCCCGATGTGGCTCATGTAGAGGTCAATAGCGCATGGATCCGACGCTATGCCTCACTTGTCGCCACCGTGACACGGGTAGCGATCGTATTGGGGCTGTTGTGGAGCGGTTCGGTACTGCTCATCGTGGGCAACACGATTCGTCTGCTCGTGGATGCGGAGCGCGCGGACGTCGAGGTCCTGACGTTGATCGGCGCCACCGACGCCTATATCCGACGGCCGTATCTGTACGCAGGCACCGGCTATGGATTGCTCGGTGGGCTCCTCGCCGGTGCCGTGTTGGCGGCGCTGGTGCTCGTTTTCCGCGCCCCGGTGAGCGAGATCGCGGCCGCCTACGGTAGCACCTATACCCTCCAACTCCCCTCGGGGAGCCTGCTCGCCGCGCTGATCGTAGGCGGCGCGGGTTTGGGGTGGCTGGCCGCGTATGCGTCGGCCACGCGGCAGTGCCGTGTCGTCTGGCCACGACCGGGCAGAGATCGTTAAGTTATTGTCAAATAACTCAATTTTTTCGGAACTTCCGGGCATGCTTAGCACTCCAAGGAATCGAGTGCTAAACTGTTTCCGACCCGGGCCCTTAATCCCGGAAAGGTGTACGTCCCGATGACTGCGGCTCTTGCTCCTGCCCTTCCGTCTGCCACGGCGCTCGCGCTGCGCGGCCCTATTGGCAGCCTTGACGCCTACATTGATGCGGTGTCCCGTATTCCAATCCAGTCGCGCGAAGACGAATTTGCGCTGGCGCGGCGTCTGCGCGAAACCGGCGATCTCGATGCGGCGCGCGAGCTCGTTCTCTCGCACTTGCGCTTTGTCGTGCACATTGCGCGCGGCTACGGCGGCTACGGTTTGCCTATGGGCGATCTCGTCCAAGAAGGCAATGTCGGCCTCATGAAAGCCGTCAAGCGCTTTGATCCAACGCTCGGCGTACGCCTCGTGTCGTTCGCGGTCCACTGGATTCGCGCGGAAATCCACGAATACGTCTTGCGCAACTGGCGCCTCGTGAAGGTGGCCACCACGAAAGCGCAGCGCAAGTTGTTCTTCAACCTGCGTAAAGCCAAGAAGAATCTGTCCTGGCTGTCGGCGGAAGAAACCGCTGCAGTGGCGCGTGATCTGGGCGTGACGCCGGCGGAAGTCACGCAGATGGAGCAGCGCCTGTCGGCGCGCGATGTGTCGTTTGATCCGGTACCGGATCAGGATGACGAGGATGGCAGTTACTCACCGGCCACCTATCTACCGGCGCCCGACGCGGACCCGGCGGTCGCGGTTGAGCAGGCGGAATGGGAGGATGACTCCAATGCCCGCTTGCACCACGCACTGGCTACCCTCGATCCGCGTAGCCGCGCCATTGTGGAGCGCCGTTGGCTCGTCGAAGACGGTAAAGCCACGCTGCATGACCTCGCCGCCGAATTTGAGGTGTCGGCGGAACGCATCCGGCAAATTGAAACCGCTGCGCTGAAGAAGTTGCGCGCGGCCATGGCCTGATCGGACGGTGATGGCGACGCTCGACACCTGGTTCGAGCGCTATGGCGAAAGCCATCGCCATCCCATCAATCGTGCACTGCACACGGTGTGTGTGCCGTTGATCGCCGTTTCGCTCGTGTACCTACTGGGTGCGGTGCCGTCGCTGCCCGGAATGCCCGCGGTCTCGTGGAGCGCGTGCGTCGTGGGTGCCGTGCTCATCTGGTATGCGCGACTGTCGATCCGACATGCCGTGGGTATCGCCGCCGTCGCGCTCGTCATCCGGGGCGCACTATCCGTGCATCCGGGTCTCACCACGGTGCCGGTCATGGCGGGCGTGTTTGTGGCCGCATGGGTCGGCCAATTCATCGGTCACCAGATCGAGGGACGCCGCCCGAGTTTCATCGACGACCTGCGGTTCCTACTGGTTGGCCCGCTGTGGGTTCTTGACGGCGTCTACCGCCGTATCGGTCTGTCCCGCTAACGCGCGCGCTCAGGACTCGCCGCGCGGACTCAGACGCTCGGTCACAATGCGTTGGTACACCGCAGACACGCTACGACCCAACGCCGTCGCGATTTCCGCACGCGGCGTACCGCGTTCGACATACGCCTTGAGTTTGCGTAGATCCGACAAAGTCCAACCCGAGCCGTGATGCGCTCGTTTCCGCGTCATAACCACACTCAATCCCCCGCTGCCCACCCTCTTTCGAGGGGGGCGAATAATGCACGGGTTCCGCTGCGCTGCCAACCCCGATTTGACGTGTTTGCCCTCGGCATTTACCGACGTTCCTGCTCCCAGCGCAGCAGAGCCTCCTCGAAGACGATGGCATGCAATTCAGCCGTGCGTTGCGTGCTCGACGCGTAGCCGCCACCGAGCACGATCGCCAGAGGGACCGCCGCATCGCGCACGGTCTCGATCACGTGTCGCTCACGGGCCCGCAGACCGTCCTCAGTCAACGCCAGTCGGCCGTACCGATCGTGCGCGACCACGTCGACGCCGGCGATGTAGATCACGATGTCTGGGCGGTGGCTGTTGAGGGCGCCAGACAGTGCCGGGCGCAACGCGGCGAGGTACTCGCGATCACCGAGTCCGTCCGCGAGTCCAATATCGCAATCCGACGCGGGCTTCGTGAACGGGTAGTTCCGTTCACCGTGTAATGACAACGTGTAAACGACGTCGCAATCGGCAAAGATCGCCGCGGTTCCGTTGCCTTGATGGACATCCAGATCCACGACGAGCGCGCGACGAATCTCGCCCTGCGCGCGTAAGTCGTTGATCGCCACTGCGACATCGTTCAGGACACAGAAGCCCTCACCGTGATCGGCAAACGCGTGGTGATTGCCGCCGGCCAAGTTAGCCGCCAACCCGTCCCGAAGGGCCGCCTGCGCGGCCATCCGGGTGCCTTCGACGGTCAGTCGCGACCGCCGCCATAACCGCGGCGTGAACGGAATGCCCAATTGCCGCCGCTCGTGCGGCGTTAAGGCATCGGCCGCCAGCGCGCGGAGGTACTCGTCAGTGTGCACCTGCCGCAACACCTCGAGAGGCACCTCCGACGGTTCCCGGTAGGACAGCCGCGACGACACTCCCCGTTCGTCCAAGAGCGCTCGTAACAGGAGATACTTTCCCATCGGATACGGGTGGGTGGGCGGCAAGTCGACCCGGTATCCTTCGTGAAAACTCACGTGCATCTCGATGCCCGCCTGATCTGCTGACCCCAAAGGAGATTTCCGTGCACGATCCTCGCCTCGAAACGGCCGCACTCGACGGGTTGCACCCGACCCAGATGACCGTCGGCTTGCGTGAAGTCAAAGCGAAACGACAGCATTGGAAGAGTGTCGGCCACCGGGCCCGCTTTCTCGGCCGCCACGTGGTCCCCGTGGTGGCGGGGCCGGGAAAGCGCCATTATCTCTTAGATCATCATCATCTGTGCCGAGCCTTGTTGGACGAAGGGGTCCGCGAAGTCGGCATTACCATCGTCGCCGACTTACATCATCTGGGGCGTGATGAGTTCTGGGCATTCATGGAACACCGCGGGTGGCTACATCCGTACGATGCCGGCGGTCGACGCCGGACGGCAAAACACATTCCGGATCGCCTTGCCGATCTGACCGACGATCCCTACCGTAGCCTCGCCGGCGCGACGCGCCTCGCTGGCGGCTTCGCGAAGGACACGACCCCGTTCAGCGAATTTCTCTGGGCCACCCACTTTCGCCGGCACATCGGTAAGCGGTTGGTCCGCGATTCCTTCGCCGACGCGCTGGAAAAAGCATTGACGCTCGCGCGCTCAGAATCGACCGCGCATCTGCCCGGCTGGTGCGGCCCCCACGTCCGCTAAGCGCCCCTAAACGAAACAGGCCCGCGTCGTGACCGACGCGGGCCTGACTCGATCCACCGAACCGTCGTCTCAGGCGATCTTGGCCTGAGCCGCCGGGGCCACAACGTCCGCCAAACTGCGCTCGAGGATATCGAGGCCTTCGGCGATGATCGCGTCACTGGCCGTCAACGGCACCAAGAAGCGGATGACGTTGGAGCGGGTACCGCAGGACAAAATGATCAGACCGTTCGCGGCCGCCTTGGCAACCAGCGCCTTGGTCAGGTCAGGATCCGGTCGCGACAGATCACCGTCTTTGACCAATTCCAACGCGACCATGGCACCCAGACCGCGCACTTCGCCGACGCACGAGTAGCCTTTGCCGGTCAGGCTGTTCAGACGCTGCTTGATCTGTGCACCCACCGTATTGGCACGGGCACAGAGATGCTCTTCCTCGATGACATCCAGTACCGCCAGTGCCGCTGCGCACGAAATCGGCGAGCCCGCGTAGGTGCCGCCAAGGCCACCCGGCGCCGGACCGTCCATAATCTCCGCCTTGCCGATAACGCCCGACAGCGGGAAACCGCCGGCGAGGCTCTTGGCCACCGTGATCAGGTCCGGTTCAATGCCCGCGTGCTCAATCGCGAACAGCTTGCCGGTACGGGCGAAGCCGGTCTGCACCTCGTCGGCGATCAGGAGAATGCCGTGCTGATCGCACAGCTTGCGCAGCGCCACCAGCAATTCAACGGGCGCCTGATAGAAGCCACCCTCGCCCTGCACCGGCTCGATGATGATCGCCGCGACCCGCGCCGGATCCACGTCGGCCTTCAGGAGCGTGTCCAGTGCGGCCAGCGATTGCTCGACGCTGACGCCCAGCATCGGGCTCGGGAACGGCACGTGGAACACTTCGCCCGGCATCGGACCAAAGCCCACCTTGTACGGCGCGACTTTGCCGGTCAGCCCCATGGTCATCATCGTGCGGCCGTGGAACGAGCCCGAGAAGGCAATCACTGCACTGCGCTTCGTATACGCGCGCGCGATTTTGACGGCATTTTCGACGGCTTCCGCACCGGTGGTGAGGAATATCGTCTTCTTCGGCGTCGGTCCTGGCGCCAATTTGTTCAGGCGATCCGCGAGGCGAACGTAGCTCTCATACTGAGTCACCTGAAAACAGGTGTGCGAGTAGAGCTCTAACTGAGCCTGCACCGCCGCCTGGACCTTCGGATGCAGGTGACCGGTGTTGAGTACGGCAATGCCGCCCGCGAAGTCGATGTAGCGCTTGCCCTCGACATCCCAGATCTCGGCGTTCTTCGCTTTTGCCGTATAGACCGGCAGTAGGCTCGAGACACCGCGAGGCACTGCGGTCTCGCGTAATTTCTGCAATTCAGCGTTCGTGGTCATAGCGGAAGCGCTCCGGTTAAAAGGGGCGACGCCGCTCAGGGTCGCCCACGGGAACCCGCAGGGTAGCAGCCCGAAGCATTCGGCGTCATGTCGGTATGCCGCAACTGACTGATACGAATGGAGTTAATCCGTCTTTATCCGTCGATGCGCACCAATTGTTTGCCGAAATTGCGCCCTTGCAGCAGCCCGAAGAAGGCCTCCGGTGCCGACTCGATGCCCACCGCAATGCTTTCGCGGTATTTCAGATGCCCTGCCGCATACAACCCTGCGAGCTCGCGGAATGCCTCAGCCATATCGGCCGGGTTCTCGCTGATGATGAATCCCTGCACTTTCAGCCGCGAACGTAAAATGACCGTGGGATCGCGCAACGGGACCGCTTCGCCGTTATAGGCCGCGATCATCCCGCACACGGCAACGCGTCCAAACGCATTCATCTGCCGAAGCGTGCCCTCGAACACCACACCGCCGACGTTTTCGAAACAGCCATCGATGCCCTGTGGGGCGACCTCGGCCAAGGCCGACTCCACCTCGCGCACATCACGCAGCGTTTTGTGATCGAGACAGGCGTCGAAGCCCAACTCCTGCGTCACGTAGGCGCACTTCTCGGCACCACCCGCCACGCCGATCACCCGACAGCCCATCGACTTGGCCAATTGGCCAACAACACTGCCCACGGCGCCGGATGCCGCGCTGACCAAGACGGTCTCCCCCGCCCGAGGCTCGATGATCCGCTTTAGGCCGTACCATGCGGTCATGCCGGGCATTCCGAGCGCGCCGAGGTACAACGACAGGGGACCGAGTCGCGGATCCACGCGGTGCAGCATGCGCAAGCCTTCGCCCGAGATCAGCGCGTACTCTTGCCAACCGCCGAACGCGAGCACCGTATCCCCCACGGCAAATCCATCGTGGGCGCTGGCGATGACATCACCGACGGTGCCGCCCAACATCACCTCATCGATCGGATGCGGCGCAGCATACGATTTGGACGTGCTCATGCGCCCCCGCATGTAGGGATCCAAGGAGAGCCAGCGGTTACGAACCAGGACTTCGCCAGGCGCCGGCGTCGGTACGGGTACCGACTCGAGCCGAAAATGCTCAGGGCCCGGCGCTCCCTGTGGACGGGCAGCCAACACAACACGGCGGTTCATGAGCGTCATGGCAGGGGTTCCTTGTCGATGCGAACGGGACCGGGCATTAGGCCGCGCGAGACGAGACCGCGAGCCCAAGACTCGTGAGAATACCCTGAGCCGCCTCGCGCCCCTCAAATACTGCGGTCACCACGAGATCGCTGCCTCGCACCATGTCACCACCGGCGTATATCTTCGGGTTGGTCGTGCGAAATGCCCGTTCCCCACCCTGCGTCACGCGGACCCGACCGTCCGCCTGACAGGCGATACCGGCCGACTCAAACCACGCGTCGGGGCTCGCGCCAAACCCGAAGGCGATCACCACGGCGTCCGCAGGAATAATGGTTTCGCTACCGGGAACGGGTTCCGCCGAACGCCGGCCTTTCGGCCCCGGGGGACCGAGACGCGTCTCGACCACTTTGACCCCCTCAACGCGACCGTTGCCCACGATCGCCACCGGCTGCCGGTTGAACAGGAACTCGACGCCTTCTTCGCGACTGTTCTTATAGTCGCGCTTCGAGCCGGGCATATTGTCCTCGTCGCGACGGTAGACGCACGTCACGCTCTCGGCACCTTGACGAATCGCCGTGCGATTGCAGTCCATGGACGTATCGCCACCACCCAACACCACAACGCGTTTGCCGCGCAGATCGACACACTCGGCGGCCAAGCCCAGTTCACGATTGATGTTGGAGATCAGGTACGGTAAGGCCTCATGCACACCCGGCAAGTCCTCACCGGCAAAGCCACCTTTGACGGCTTTGTAGGCCCCCATGCCGAGGAAGACCGCGTCGTACTCGGCAGTCAGCTGGTCTATCGTCACGTCCCGACCCACATCGACACCGAGACGAAATTCGACGCCCATGCCTTCCATGAGCGCTCGCCGCGTTTCCACAACGTCCTTCTCCAACTTGAAGGGCGGGATCCCGAACGTGAGCAAACCGCCGATCCGGGTGTACCGGTCATACACCACCGGCTTCACCCCATGGCGTACGAGCACATCGGCACACGCCAATCCGGCGGGCCCCGCACCGACGATCGCCACGCGATGCCCTGTTGGCTTGACGTGCGAGAGATCGGGCTTCCAGCCGGCCTTCAAAGCCTCATCGGTAATGTATTTTTCAATCGACCCGATCGTGACCGCACCCAAACCGTCGTTCAAGGTGCATGCCCCCTCACAGAGTCGATCTTGCGGGCAGATTCGACCGCACATCTCCGGTAACGAATTCGTCTGATGCGACAACTCGGCCGCTTCGAAAAGGCGGCCTTCTTCGAGCAACTTGAGCCAGTTTGGAATGTAGTTATGAACCGGGCATTTCCACTCACAGAATGGGTTACCGCAGGCGAGGCAACGCCCCGCCTGCTGCGCCGCGGCTTTCGGGTCGAAGGAAACGTAGATTTCCCGGAACTCGGCCGTCCGCACGTCGACGGGAAGTTTTTCCGGATCGATGCGTGGGATGTCGAGGAATTGCAGTGTCTTGTCGGCCATTACGCGGCCCTCCGGAGATTCTCAATCAACGTGCTGATGGCCGCAGCTTTCGGCTTGACCAGCCAGAAACGACCGATGTAGGTGCGGAAATCATTGAGGATTTGTGCGCCCAGACGGCTGTCCGTCTCCCGTACATGCGCCTGAATCAGATCCCGCAAGTGGTGCAGGTTCTGCTCCATCCCCTCCATGCTGATGCGATGGATATCCACCAATTCGTGGTTGTAACGATCCACAAAATCGCGATCCATATCGAGCACGTAGGCAAAGCCGCCGGTAAAGCCCGCACCGAAATTGATGCCGGTCCGCCCCAGCACACAGACCACGCCGCCAGTCATGTACTCGCAACAGTGATCGCCGGCCCCTTCAATGACCGCGATCGCGCCAGAATTGCGGACCGCAAAGCGTTCACCCGCGATCCCGGCGGCATACAACTCGCCACCCGTAGCGCCGTATAGGCAGGTATTGCCGATGATCGGCGTCTCCGACGCGACGAACGCAGAACCGTGCGGCGGCCGAATCACGATATGACCCCCGGTCATGCCCTTGCCCACATAATCGTTGGCGTCGCCCTCTAGGTGCAGGTGCAACCCTCCCGCGTTCCAGACGCCAAAGCTTTGGCCCACAGATCCTTTGAGCACCAGCTTGATGGGCGCGTCGGCCATGCCTTGATTCCCGTAGCGACGCGCGATTTCGCCGGAGAGGCGCGCGCCGACCGACCGATCTCGATTGGTCACGGCGTAATGGAACTCACCACCGGCCTTCGCGTCGATCGCGGGGAGCATCTCCGCCACCATGTGCTCGGCCAACTCGCCCTTATCGTAGGGCGCGTTGCGCGGATCCAAACAAATCTGCGGCGCATCCGCCGAGAGGCCTGCCGTCGACAGAATGGGCGAAAGATCCAGCTTGCGCTGTTTGCTCGTGGCGCCCTCCATGATCGACAGATACTCGGTGTGCCCGATCAAATCATCCAACCGACGCACACCGAGACTCGCCATGATCTCGCGGCACTCTTCGGCAACGAAGCGGAAGTAGTTGATGACCATTTCCGGCAGGCCAATGAAGTGCCGCTTGCGCAGCACCTCGTGCTGCGTGGCAACGCCCGTGGCGCAATTGTTGAGATGACAGATGCGCAGGTACTTACAACCCAACGCGACCATCGGCGCCGTACCAAAGCCGAAGCTTTCTGCGCCGATGATGGCGGCCTTGATCACGTCCAATCCGGTCTTCAGGCCGCCATCGGTCTGCAGTCGGACCCGCTGGCGCATATCGTTGATGCGCAGGGTTTGATGCGTTTCCGCCAATCCCAATTCCCACGGCGTCCCCGCATACTTCACCGAGGAAATCGGGCTTGCCCCCGTACCGCCGTCATAGCCGGAAATCGTGATGAGGTCGGCATAGGCTTTCGCTACACCCGCGGCGATCGTACCGACGCCCGGCTCCGCCACCAGTTTGACGGAGACTAAGGCCTGCGGATTGACCTGCTTAAGGTCGAAAATCAGCTGCGCCAAATCCTCAATCGAATAGATGTCATGGTGCGGCGGCGGCGAGATCAGTCCGACGCCCGGTCGCGCGTAGCGCAACTGCGCGATCATCTCGTTCACTTTATGGCCGGGCAGCTGCCCCCCCTCACCGGGCTTAGCGCCTTGTGCAACCTTGATTTGAAGCACTTCGGCGTTGATCAGGTATTCCGGCGTCACGCCAAACCGGCCACTCGCGACCTGCTTAATCTTCGAGTTCTTTTCATTACCGTAGCGTTCGCGGCTCTCCCCGCCTTCGCCGGAATTGGATCGCGCGCCGAGGCGATTCATGGCAATCGCCAACGCCTCGTGAGCTTCCGGAGAGAGTGCACCCAGGGACATCGCCGCCGAATCGAAGCGCCTGACGATGTCCTCAACGGATTCCACCTCGTCCAACGGAATCGCGGGACCCCGTGGTTGCAAAGCGAAGAGATCGCGCAAGGTCGATGCCGGTCGGTCATTGACCAGCGATGCATAGATTTTGTAATGCTCGTAGTCGCCCGTCACAACGGCCGTCTGCAGCGTGGCAATCACGTCAGGGTTGTACATGTGGTATTCGCCACCGTGCACATACTTGAGCAGACCACCGCGATCCACGGGCGCTAATGGATTCCACGCCCGATCCGCGAGCTCTCGCTGATCCGCTTCAAGGTCGGCAAAGTCGGCGCCTTGTATGCGACTCACCGTCCCCGCGAAACAGGCCTCGACGACGCCATCGTGCAACCCCACAATTTCGAACAACTGCGAACCGCGATAACTGCCGATCGTCGAGATACCCATCTTCGACATGATCTTGAACAGACCCTTACGGATCCCGCGCCGATAACTACGGCCTAACTCGGCACGACTTTGCGCCGACAGCGATCCGGTGCCCCGACGCGTCATGTCGAACAGCGTCTGATACGCCATGTAGGGGTAGACCGCGGTGGCGCCGTAGCCGATCAAGCACGCGAAGTGGTGCGGATCGCGCGCCGTGCCGGTCTCGATGAGCAGGTTGCACTTACAGCGCAATCCCGTCGTCACCAAGCGATGGTGGATAGCGCCGGTGGCCAGCAGCGCGTGTATCGGAATCTTACCCTCGACAAGGTAACGATCCGAAATCAGCAACACCACTTTGCCGGAGCGCACCGCAGCCTCGGCCTGATCACAGACGCGGTCGAGAGCGGCTTTCAAGGTCCCTTCAGCGGGGTACTGGAGGTCAATGAATTCGTTATCGAGCCCAAAGTCCTTGAACGCCATGATCTGACGCAACTTGCGCTGCGACAGGATCGGTGAATTCAGCACGATCCGGCGCGCGTGTTCTGGTGACGGCGCGAACAGATTGCACTCCGGTCCGATTTGCGTCTGGAGGCTCATCACGATCGTCTCGCGCAGCGGGTCGATCGGTGGATTGGTGACCTGCGCAAACTGCTGGCGGAAGTAATCGTAGAGCGACCGAATCTTGTGCGACATGACCGCGAGCGGCGTGTCGTCACCCATCGATCCGACGGCCTCACTCTCGTCTTCGGCGAGCACCCGGATAATTTCGTCGCGCTCTTCCGCCGTGATATTGAACATCTTGCGGTACGTATCGAGCGTCTCGCGCCCCATCGGCTCCGCGGCAAGGCGCGGGTCGATCAAGTCCTGCTCGAGGTAGCGAACGCCCTTCTTCAACCAGGCCTTATAGGGATGGCGGGTCTTCAGGATTTGGTCGACGCGCTTGGTGTCGAGCAGATCACCGGTCTGCAGGTCGAGGGCGAGAATCTCTCCCGGGCCCAACTTACCCTTCTGTACGACGTCTTCGGGACGGTAATCCCAGACGCCGATCTCCGACGCGACCGTCAGGTGGCGGTCGCGGGTAATGACCCACCGCGCCGGACGTAAGCCGTTTCGATCGAGCGTACAGGCCGCATAGCGACCGTCGGTGAGCACGATGCCCGCGGGACCGTCCCACGGCTCCATGTGCGGCGAGTAGAACTCGTAGAACGCCCGTAGGTCCGGATCGATCGTGTCGACGCTGTGCCACGCGGGCGGCACCAACAGGCGCATCGCGTGCAGTACATCAAGGCCGCCGGCTAAGAGCACCTCCAGCATATTGTCGAGCGTCTGCGAGTCGGAGCCGGACAACGACACGAGCGGTTGGATGTCGGACAAGTCAGGCAGCAACGGGGAGCGGAACATCGGGCCGCGCGCAACGGCCCAGTTGCGGTTACCGGAAATCGTGTTGATCTCGCCGTTATGCGCCAAGAACCGGTACGGGTGTGACAGGCGCCACTGCGGCAACGTATTGGTTGAGAAGCGCTGGTGGAATACGGCCACCGAACTCTCCATCCGTTCGTCGGCCAAGTCCGGGAAGAAGTCCGGCAGGTATTGCGGCATCACCATGCCCTTGTAGACGAGCGTGCTCGCCGACAGGGAGGGCATGTAGAACGCTGGATCCCGCGCCTCAAGCGCCTTTTCGGTCCGGCGCCGTGCCAGGAACAGGCGACGGTTAAAACTCGCCTCGTCAACGTCGTCGACGTTCGACACGAAGACCATTTCCATGCGCGGCAACGTACGCAACGCCTCGGCGCCACACACCGACGGATCTACCGGCACGGTTCGCCATCCCGAGACCACGAGATTTTCACGGCGCAATTGCGTCTCGAGCGTCGCCTTCGCGCGCTCCGCGGCGTCGTCGAAGGGCGAGAGAAACGCGATACCCGCGGCATATCGCAACCCGAGCGTAATCCCTGCCTCGGCCGCAATAGCCCGGAGGAAACGATCCGGCTTCTTCAACAGCAGGCCGCAGCCGTCACCGGTTTTGCCGTCCGCGGCCACCGCGCCACGATGCGTCAAACGGTTCAGCGACTCGATGGCCGTGCGCACGAGCCAGTGGCTGGCTTGGTCGTCCAGATTGGCGATGAGTCCAAACCCGCAACTTTCTTTCTCGAACGTCGGGCTGTACAGGCCTGCCGCGTCGTAGCCGCCATGGACTAAGGCGTCCGCGCTAGTCGGCAGACCGCGCTCGGGTGGGGTCGAGGAAATCGTCATCGCAGGCCCTCAGGACCGCCCCGTGGCGGCCGACAAAAAGAGGCACATCATGAAGAGACGCCACCCTCAGGTCAATGCTGCGCCGCAGCATCAATGCTGCTTTGCAGCATTTTTACTCGCGCCCCACCGGAGGACAGATCGGACGGAACGGAGGGGTAACGACGCAGGCGGGCCCGGCGGTCGCCGGGCCCGCCTTGACGGCTATCGGTCGTGGTGAGTCGTGACGATTCGCGCGAACCGCGGCGCAAGCCAACGCTCAAAATCGTCCATGAGTGTGTACATCGCCGGCACGACGACCAGCGTCAAGAAGGTGGAACTGATGATTCCGCCAATCACCGCCACGGCCATGGGTGCGCGGAACTCAGCGCCTTCCCCGAACCCTAAGGCGGACGGCAGCATACCGGCGATCATGGCCACACTCGTCATCACAATCGGCTGGGCGCGCTTATGACCCGCCTCGATCAGCGCATCCATGCGCGACTTGCCCGCCCTGAGTTCCTCAATGGCGAAGTCGACCAACAGAATCGAGTTTTTGGCCACGATGCCCATGAGCATCAGCGTGCCAATTACCACCGGTAGCGAGAACGGCATGCCGCACAGCACCAATGCCAGTAGAGCGCCGCCGAGGGACAGCGGTAGCGCGGACAAAATGGTCAGCGGCTGGAAGACGCGCGCGAACAACAGAACGAGTACCGCAAAGACCATCAAGATGCCGGCAGCCATCGCCAACAAGAAGTTTTGCATCAGCTCGGCCATGAACTCGAGATTGCCCGTATCCACCTTGTGAACGCCAGGCGGCAGATGCTGCATGGCCGGCAACGCGGCAATCTTTTGTTCCGCGTCACCTGACGTGGCCTTCGGTGCCAGATCGGCGTCGATCATCAGACGGCGACTCTGGTTATAACGACGGACCGCCACTGGCCCCTGCCCAAAGCGAATTTCAGCGACCGCTTTCAGCGGCACACTACCCCCGCTCAATGTTGGAACCGGCAGATTCTCGATCGTCGAGAGATCTTGGCGCGAGGACTCTTTGAGGCCGACTCGAATCGGTATCTGCCGGTCTGACAGCGAGAATTTCGCTCCGTTCTGCGGGATATCGCCCAGCGTGGCGATGCGGACCGTCTGACTGATCGACTGCACGGTGACGCCCAATTCGGCCGCCACATCGAAGCGCGGCTTGATCTGAATCTCCGGCTTGGGCATGTCGCCATTGATGCGTGGCGAACGCAGCTCCTTCATCCCGCGCATCCCGTCTAAGACTTGGCGGCCGGCTTTCTCCAAGACCTCCGGATCGTCGCCGGTGAGGTAAAACGTGACGTCTCGGCCCGTCCAGCCCTGCTGGTTGGCGAACGCAACGCGGGCATCCGGAATCTGATTGAGTTCTACCTGAACCTGGTCTTGCCAGGTCTTCTGATCAATTTTCCGCTCAGCTTTCGGCTTCAGCGCGACAAACAACTGCCCGTTACGAACGTCGTTGTCATCGCCACCGCCCACGCTTTCGAGGACGTCGGCGACCTCAGGATGTGCCGCCACGATCTCGGCGGCCCGGCGGGTCACACGCGCCGTATCCTCGATACGGACACCGGGCGATAATTCCACGGTGATCTGACTAGTGCCGCTATCCTCCGATGGGAACGCATTCTTTTGGATAAAGAAAAGCCCAGCGATGGATGCCATGAAGAACAGCGCAAACCCCGCAAACGTCCGCCCACGGTGTTCCACACAATAACGCAGCGCCCGCAGATACCACGCCATCACAGGGCCATCGAGATGCTTCTGCTCGCCTTCCGGTTTGAGCGTAAATGCGGCTATCACGGGCGTAATCAGTCGCGCGACCAGTAGCGAGAAGAAAACGGCCGCGGCCACGGTCAGCCCGAATTGCTTGAAATACTGCCCACTCATACCGCCCATGAAACTGACGGGCAGGAAGACCGCTATGATCGTTGCCGACGTTGCCACCACGGCAAGGCCAATCTCGTCGGCCGCATCTAGGGCGGCCTGGTACGGCGTCTTGCCCATGCGGATATGACGAACAATGTTCTCGATTTCGACGATGGCATCGTCGACCAGCACGCCCGCCACCAACGACAAGGCCAGCAAACTGATCGAGTTGAGGGTGAAATCCATCCACAGCATGAATCCGAATGTCGGGATTGCCGATAACGGGATGGCCAATGCGGAAATCGCCGTCGAGCGCGCTTCGCGCAAGAACAACCACACGACCAGCACGGCGAGCAACGACCCCTCGATCAAGGCGTGGATGGCCGAATCGTAAGAGGCCTTGGTATTCGTCACCGTCGTGAAGACGATTTTGGCCGTCACACCCGGATTCTCCGCCATGAGCGCATCGACTTCTTTGCTCACGCGATTGAAAACGTCGACGTCCGAGTTGCCGCGTGACCGGTACACACCAAACGTGGTGGCAGGACGACCGTTAAGTCGCGAGATGCTCCGGATTTCGTCCACGCCGTCATACACCGAGGCGATCTCGTCTAACCGCGCGGTACGGCCGCCGCCAACCTGAATTTGCGTAGCACCGAGATCCCGTGACGAATGCGCGCCGCCCAATACGCGGATCGACTGTTCACCGCCTGCGATCTGCGCACGCCCACCGGCCGCATCAAGGTTCAGCGATCGCAACTGCTGATTGACCTGTACCGCGGTGATGCCCAGCGCCTGCAGGCGCGACGGATCGAGGTCGACACGCACCTCGCGCGTCACACCGCCACCGCGAGAGACCTGAGCAACGCCCTTCAACGTCAGCAGACGCTTGGAGACCGTATGGTCCACAAACCAGCTGAGCTGATCTTCACTCATCGTGGTCGCGCTAACCGCGTAATAGGCGATGGCGTTGCCTTCGACATCGATGCGCTGCACCACGGGCTCTTGGATACCCTCGGGCAAGTCGCCACGAACTCGGGCCACCGAGTCACGCACATCACTCACCGCTCGGTCTATCGGCGTGCCGATTTCGAATTGAATGAACAACATCGCCGCGCCCTCGGTGGCACGCGAGGTGATGTTGTGCACATTGCCGATATTGGCGACCGCGCCCTCAATCTTTTGGAGAATCTGTGTTTCCAATTCGGTGGGGGCGGCGCCTGGCTGTGAGACCGTCACCTGAACCATCGGGAAGGAAATGTCCGGATTCAATTGAATCGGCAATTTGATAAACGACACGATGCCGATAAAAGTCAGCACCATGAACAGCACAATCGGGAAAATGGGGTGCTTGATTGCCCAAGCGGAGATATTTCTCACGGCGCGCTATTCCCGCCGTCATTTGCCACACGGACAGTTTCGCCATCCTTCAAAAAGGCACCCGCGGTCGCAACGACCCGCTCGTCACCCTGTAAGCCCTCCAGCACCACAATGCCGCCGGGTTGCGCACTGCCGTATTTCACGCCATGGCGCGCGATCTTGTTATCCGCGCCCACCACAAACACGTAGCTACCGCCACTGTCGCTCAGGAGGGCCGTCTGGGGCACCAAAGGCTTGACGTCACTACCCACCACGGCTATTCCGCGCGCAAAGGCGCCCGGCCGCAACATCGGATCCTTCGGCAGCGTGATGCGGACTTCACCCAATCGAGACGCGGGGTCAATGATCGCCGCGAGCAACCGAACTTTTCCGGGGAAGTTGGACTCGACTCCGGTAATGGCGACGGAGACATCCTGTCCGACTTTGAGCTGGGGCAGATCCTGCTCGGCGACCAACGCCTTCATTTCAACGTCGCCACCGCGCGCCAACCGGAATAACGGCGCGCTGCCGGCCATCACGGCCTGGCCAACCTCGGCGCTACGCGTCAGCACGATCCCATCGTCCGGAGCCACAATCTCGGTACGCTTCAAGCGCGCTTCCGCTTCCGCTAACTGCGCTTCCGCGGTGCGCACATGCGCCGCCGATGTGGCTGCAGCGGTCCGCCGTTTTTCCACCTCTTCCTTGGAGAGCGCGGCAACCGTTTCCGCAATCTTTTCAGCGCGCTGATAATCCGCAGCCGCCAAGGCGGCATCCGCCTTCGCTTGCTCCAATGCGGCGCGCAGGCTCGCCACTTGGGGCGCCAAGACGGACGTATCGAGGCGTGCGAGCACCTGACCGCGCTTCACATGGTCGCCCGCTTCCACGAGGATCGCGAGCACTCGCCCGCCCTCGCCGTCGACCCCGATCGGCATGTCATAACGCGCAATGATGGCCCCAGTGAAGTGCACCGCCACCGTATACGGCGACCGACCCGGGACCTTAACCGTAACCAGAGGCACATCCGCCGGTTGAGGGCCGTGGCCGCTCGAATGGCGCCACGCAATAATGAGTACCGCGACGACCGCAAAGGTCAGGGTCCCAACGATCAACGAAGCCTTACGGAGAAACCAGGGCGTCTCAGCGGCGTCAAAGTCGAGACGCGGGGTGTTCTGTTCGGTCACGTGGGGCACTCTCAAGGCCAGTCTGTACAGCGAAACATTCTACCGAGGGGGAGCGCCAGAGGATCGCCTATTGCGACGGGGCGGTTCAGGCCAGCGACGAACTACGCGGCGGGCGCGTGCGCGACGCGCCTCAGTCAGCCGACCGGCATCGACGACAGCGCGGAAAACCACCCGAGGGCCCGTCGATCCGCCCATGACGGCCCCCGAATAGCGTCGAGAAACCCGCAATGCCCGCCCATAGGCTGGGTTTCAATCGTCAGGGCGGCGGCCGGATCGATCCGCTCAAGATCAGCGGCCGGGATGATGGGATCGTCGAGCGCGGCCAAGAGCAACGTCGGTACTGTAAGGCGGGACAAGGTATCGCCGACCACCGCGTAGCCGCGGAGGTAGTCTGCAATGGAGGGGTAGTCGGTGTACCGCTCGACGAGGTGACGGGTCATCGCCCCCAAGGTCGGATCCGCCATGACGGCCGAGAAATCGTAATCACCCGGCCAGGCAGCCGCTTTGCGACGCAACGAACGTACCCACTTGTACTCGAAGTAACGCCGGTAAATCCAAGGGCCAGACTCCAAGCGGCGCATCGTATGCTCGGGGTCCAACACAGGACACACCGCCATCACCCCGTCAAGACCGATACCCGCTGCCGGCGCACGTAACGCCACACGCAACCCGAAGTTGCCGCCGAGCGAATAACCCAAAAAGAACAGCCGCCGGTGCGGGCTATCACGGGCAATCGCGCCCACGGCCCCCACCACCTCATCGATGCGGCAGGAATGAAAGAGCTCTCGATTCAGATGATGGGTCGGCCCGTGATCGCGCAAATTGAGCCGAACCACATCAAAGCCGACGTCGAAAAGTGTTGCGGCCGACGACAAGAGGTATTGAGAGTCCGCACTTCCTTCCCAACCGTGCAGCAAAACGACGAGATCCCGCACACTGTCGCCATGGCGCGCCTCACTGGCGAGCAAGCGAACACCGGCACCGCAGTCGACGAGTCGGTCGCGACTCAGCGCGCGGACGCGCGCCGAACGACGAGCAACGTCAGATCGCCGTGGCCCGACGCTCGCCAGCAGCGTCTGAAGGTGTGCAGCGCGCAGCGGGAATCCGGGCTGAAACCCCTGACTACCCACGATGGCCGTCAACGGACGCGCGGTTGTGCGACAAATTCCACGTAGTGGCCCTTGTTGGCGGCCGCGTTCCACTGTGCCGCCGAAGCGCCACCCACCGCCGGATATCCCGTGGCCTTGGTATAGATCACCTTGGCTTCAATTTCGCCGTGGGTGCGATCCGCGATCCCCGCCAGTAGGGCCGCCAAGGCGGGCGGTTCTTTGTCAGCGGCGGAGCGCACCTCATCCGGTGGGCTGTCGCGCAAATCACACGTGGTGGCGGTCATTTCCGCGGGCGCCAACACAAAGCCCTCACCCGGATTACCGGTTAAACAGTAATCCGCCACGGACACCACAATGCGGGCGGATCCCACAAACCCCTTCTGCTCGAGTGCCGACAACCAAGCCCCCGCTTGCGCGACACGCGCCGCGGTAAACGGTGCATCGCCATACGCCAGCGCATGCCGCTCCGTCGGCCATGATTCGGCCACCGCAGGAGTTTCTGCGGGACCCGCCGCACTCAACGCAGCCGTCTGACGATCAATGGTTGCCCGCAGCGTTGCGACTTCGCCAACGCTGCGCCACGCCAACACCCCTAGAACCGCCGCCGCGATGACCGCGACATTCAGCGCCGCAATAATTCCCCACGGCTTCGGCGGTGGTGGCGGCGGCACGGGGGGTGGCGGCGTGAGTTGCCGAATCAACTCCGTTGTCGCAGAGGCGATCTGCGCGGCCACCTCACGATTGATTTTTTCCGGGATCGATTCCAGCGCGGCGGTGAAATACCGGCGCAATTCACTCGCCTGCTCCCGGACCAGCGGATCGACCACGGCGCGCACGTCGGACGCGCTCAGCGACGGCACCGCCGGCACGGCGGGGGCAACCACGCCAGCGTCTACCGTCACCGCAGAAGTGCTGCGGGGTGCGAGCACCTTGAGACGCTGCAATGCCTCGGAAATGTCGGCGGGAGACATCTGCTTGGGCAGCACGGCATCCGCACCGCTGGCCTTGGCCGCCTCGGCGTAGATAGCACCCTCTTGGGAGGTGTACATCAGGACGGGTATGGCGGCAAACCGAGGATCTTTCTTGATCAGTTGGACGGCGCTCAGTCCATCCATTCCCGGCATCACGTGATCCATAAAAATGACGTCGGGCGTCTCGCGCTCGAGGAATTCGAGCGCCCCCTCGGCCGTTTCGCGGGCCTCCACCGCAAGCTCGTGTTTCTCGAGCAACCGCGTCAGTACGACACGGGCAGACTTGGAATCGTCGACGATCAGAGCACGTTTTAGAGCCACTATCCGACCCCCATCCATCGACGACGCGTCTTCGCGTCTATTCGCGGATACCAATCCCTTTGCGCATCAGTCCCACCGCAATGCCGAACAGCACTACGACGAATACCACCATAATTCCGAACGCCAACGACACATCAACGTCAGAGACGCCCAGAAACCCGAAACGGAACGCATTGACCATGTAGAGAATCGGGTTGGCGTGGGAGACCGTACGGGCCCAAGCGGGCAGCAACTCGATCGAATAGAACACACCGCCAAAATAGGTCAACGGAGTCAATATGAAAGTCGGAAACCAGGAGATGTGATCGAAATTCTTCGCAAAGACGGCATTGATAAAGCCGCCGAGACCAAAGACCATCGACGTCAGCAGCACGGCTGCGACAATCACCGCGGGTGAATGCACCGTGAGATGCGTAAAGGACAACGCCACCACCGTGACGATGAGTCCGACGGACAAACCGCGCACCAATCCGCCGGCCATGTAGCCGATGACAATCAGCCAGTCCGGTAGTGGCGAGACCAATAGTTCTTCGATGTACTTGCCGAAGCGTGCACCGAAGAAACTCGACACGACATTGCCGTACGAGTTAGTGATGACGGACATCATGATCAGACCCGGCGCGATGTACTGCATGTAGCCGTATCCGCCCATCTGACCGATCCGGCCGCCGATCAAGCTACCGAAGATCACGAAATAGAGCGTCGCCGTCACCGCAGGCGGCAGCAGGGTTTGCCCCCAGATGCGAACGATGCGCGAGAACTCCCGCGTCACAATGGTGCTGAAGCCGACCCAATTGGTCTGAGCCCGACTCATCTTTGCACTAGCGTCCGTCACGAGGCATCTCCGGCGTCGCTCTTGTCCGCCACCATCTTCATGAACAGCTCTTCGAGGCGATTGACCTTGTTCCGCAACGACGACACTTCAATTCCAGCCGCGGCCAAGCGAACGAAGATATCGTTTAATCCGCGGCCGCGATCCACTTCCACCTCAAGCGTTCGGGAATCCAGCATCGTCGTGCGCACGCCGCCGAGGTCAGGGCATGCCGTGAGCGTCGCCTTCAAATCGAGCACGTAGGTTTCAACGGCAAGTTTGCCGAGCACCGCGCCCATCCGGTCGTCTTCGATGATACGACCCTTGTCGATGATCGCAACGTGCCGGCACAACTCCTCGGCTTCCTCGAGGTAGTGCGTTGTCAGGATGATGGTCACGCCGGACTCATTGATCTCGCGCAAAAACTCTCGCATTGAACGGCGAACTTCCACGTCAACGCCTGCGGTCGGCTCGTCAAGGATCAGGAGTTTCGGTTCGTGCATGAGCGCGCGCGCGATCATCAATCGACGCTTCATACCACCCGAGAGGCTGCGCGCAGTCGCATTGCGCTTTTCCCATAACTGCAACTTGCGTAGATACTTTTCAGCGCGCCGGCGCGCTTCGTCGCGCGGAATGCCATAAAAGCCGGCCGAGTTGATCACAATCGTTTCGGCCGTCTCGAACTGATTGAAATTGACCTCTTGGGGCACGACACCCACACAGGCTTTGGCACCCGCCAAATCCGTGTCGAGGTCATGACCGAACACCTCGACCGTACCGCCGGTCTTGTTGACGAGGGAGGTGATGATGCCGATGGTCGTGGTCTTGCCCGCGCCGTTAGGACCAAGCAAGGCAAGAAATTCGCCCTGTGGCACGTCGAGATCGATGCCCTTCAGAGCTTCTACCCCGTTTCCATAGGTCTTGCGCAATTGGCGAATCGACAGGGCGTGCATGGAACTCCGGTCACCCGGGATAAAGGCCCCGGGTATTCGTCCGGAAGGGTACGGGGACTGAGCGCACCGTTCAACTGACGAATTATTTCGATCGGACGGATCGAGCGCGCGTTCGGGAGGGCAAATCCGTCAAACACTCCGCGGCCAGCAGTTGCAATCCGTAAAACCGCGCGCGCTCCAGCGCATACCGGGAATCGGTCCCGGCGAGCAAGGCCCCCCAAAAGGCCACGCGTGTCGGCCAACGTGGCAGTAGAGCGGCTTGCGTATGGCCGGCCAACCGATCCACGTCCGACAGTGGCAAGGATCGGTACAGGGCGGCAACGTCGGCCGTCATCCCCAGAGTCATACCCACGAGTGTGGGCTCCGACCGAACGAGGTGCCACGCGAGAAATACGGCCGTGCGCGCGAGGCTCGTGCTGTTTCCATCCCGCGGCTCATGCCGCTGGGCCGCCCCCATCGCCGAAAACCAGTATTTGGCGTCCGCGAAACGCAATGAGAACAGCGTGAAGGGCATGGCCGACAGGCGATGACATGCCGAATCGTCCAGCGCCGCGAACTGTCCCCGGACCGATTGCGGAAATTCGTCCGCAACGCAGGAACTTTGGGAGGCGGCATGCGCCAATTGCCGCAGATACGCCGCATTGGCTGCAAAGACCGCCTCCTCAAGGCCCGCGCCCGGAGACGGGCCGTCCGTTACGACACTCACCGCTCGCCCTCGGATTCGGCTGCTCTGCGACCCGACCTGCATGCGCGTTCCCCTGAATGACCTCAAGACCGCCTGAAGCGGGACTTGAAGATGTGCTGTTTTGGTCAGATACTACCAAATACAAACACGTCAGGGGAAGTCCCGCTATGCGCCTCACCGACCACCGCTACCGCCGTGACAAGCACAAACTCGACCTCGCCATCCGCATGATCCACCACGAGGCGCGGACGGCTACGATCCAAGCGTGGACCGGGCTGACCGGCGATCGGGTCCGCAAACTGCACCGGGAATACGTCCGCGAACGGGGTGAGTCGTTCCGGCGGCACCGCGGTAAGCCGCCTCGGCAGTCCGGGTACTTTCTGCGCAATGTGGAACTGCGCCGTCAGTCGGTCGCGCTCGGCGGCCTCTACGCGTTGCACGGCCTGCTGCGAGGCGAGTCGCTGGCGGGTATCACCGACCAGAACTCGCCGCCGTGGGCCGAACTCTTTTGTGACGCCTACGAGACCTACCTGACTCTGGGCGTCGGCTCTGCGGTCACCTTTGAGCACGCGGCTTTTCTATTGGAGGCCCTGCAGCAGCGGATTGATTTGCGGCCTGGACGATGCCCGACTTGCAATGCGTTCGCGATCGTGGACACTCAACGGCGTACAGCGCCTCTGTGTCCGCTGTGTGAGACGGACCCTTGGCCCTGCGCCACGGAGGCGCCGATCCCAAGGCGACTTGACGCCGCGCGGTCATCGCAGCGCGCTAGAATTCCGGCCCTACCCTATGACATCGCTCAACCCCAACATCTACGCCGGCCCTTATCTCGACCGTGACAGCGCGGTCCGCGCCGACCACGAGCGACTCGCGGCCTGGCGCGAGGATCCGCGCGCGCGCTGGGTGCTCGTCTGGGAGCAGCGCAGTCTCGTCACCGTTGACGATCCTCCGCGCGCCGCCCTGCTGGCCACTCTGCCTCTGGAGACGCCGTCGTCCGACGGAATATTTTTAGGTCACTTCAAAGGGCACCCCGTCTTTGCCGTTGAGGTTTCGGGGACCACGCCGCCACCGGCGCTGGCGCACCACCGGTTTGTGGATTTACGCGGTATCGGCGGGCAGCTTCCGCATGAGGAAGCGGGACTCCTCGCCTACGCCCGAGCGCTGTTTTACTGGCGCTCCAAGCACCGGTACTGCGGCGCCTGCGGCGCTCGAAACACACCGGGTGACGGGGGGCACGTCATGCGGTGCACGGCGTGTGGCCACGCCGCCTTCCCGCGGATCGATCCGGCCATCATCGTTTTGGTCAGTGACGGGGATCGGGCGCTCCTCGGACGGCAGGCCAGTTGGCCGGCCGGGCGCTACTCCACGATCGCCGGGTTTGTGGAGCCCGGCGAGAGCATTGAGGATGCCGTCGTACGCGAAGTCCGCGAAGAAACCGGTATCGAAGTCGACCAGGTCCGGTACCAGTCCTCTCAGCCGTGGCCGTTCCCCTCCTCGCTGATGCTGGGGTTCCAGGCCCGAGCCACGACACACAACGTGGTCTGTCCGGACGGCGAACTCGAGGACGCGCGATTTTTTACCGTCCAAGAGGTGGGTTCGGGTGGCGTCTTACTGCCCCCGGCGACATCGATCTCGTTCCGGTTGATCGACGACTGGTTCTGCTCGCAGACGGGACTGTCGCTGCGCTCCGGGCCGCCCTGGCCGGCACCGTCTCGGTGATCTCCTATACGCTCGCGACGCTGTCGTTGGCCGCGTTCGGTGCAGGGGCCATCGATGCGATCGTGGGCGGCGGCGGCCTGATCCAGTTGCCGGCGCTGCTGTCGGCCTTACCCACCGAAGCCCCTGCGACCTTGCTCGGTACCAGCAAATTCGCGGGATTCTCCGGCACCGCCAGCGCAGCCGCCCACTACCTGCGACGGGTCCAGTTACCGCGACGCTGGCTGGCCATCAGTCTCAGTATCGCCTTTATGAGCGCGCTGGCCGGCGCGGCGACCGTCACTCACGTTAAGCCCGCGTCGTTTCGGCCACTCGTACCCGTTTTGCTCACTGGCGTGCTGCTGTGGACGCTGCGTAACCGCCACAGCGGCGAGGAGCACCGCCCGCGCACGCATGCCTTACGCGGGCATGCCATAGGCGCGGTCGCCATCGCGGCGATCGGCTTCTACGACGGGTTCTTCGGACCGGGAACCGGCAGCTTTTTGATGATGCTCGCGATTCGCTACTACGGCTTTGATTTTCTGCACGCCGCCGCCTTCGCCCGCGCGCTGAACGTCGCCACGAACTTGGCGGCGCTCGGCTGGTTCATTGCCGCCGGGCACATACTGTGGCCGGTTAGCATCGCGATGGCCGTCACGAACGTCTTGGGGGCGCAAGTCGGCACCCGTCTCGCGCTTCGCGGCGGCGCCCGTTTCGTACGTCGCGTGTTTATCGGCGTGGTCGCGGTCTTGATTGTGCGAACAGCGTGGGACGCCGCGCTCGTGCTATCGCACTGATTCATGTGCCTCGCCGTCTTGCACCTGTCGGATACGAACCCCCATCGCGTGGTGCTGGTTGCCAATCGCGACGAATTCCATGCGCGGCCGACGGCTGCACTGGCCGAGTGGCCTGACCTGCCCATCGTCGGCGGACGTGACCTGGAGGCGGGGGGAACATGGCTTGCGATCGGTCGCGATCAGCGCTTTGGTCTACTGACCAACCTGCGCGGCTATCCCGTGCCGGAATCAGCCCCCTCCCGCGGCGGGCTCATCCCCGCGTTTTTGGCCGGCACGCTCGGAGCGCGCAACTTTATGGGCGCACTCCGTGGCACGAGCCGTCGATACGCGGGGTACAACCTGTTGCTGGGCGACTCGACGGGGGTCTGGTTGCACAGCAATCACGCCAGCCCATCGATTCTGCGGTTGGGTGCGGGCTATCACGGCATCGGCAACGGTCTCTACGGTGATCCGTGGCCCAAGGTGACGGCCGGCGTCGCCGCTTTGCAGCACCGCCTCGAGAACCAGACCCCGGTCGACCGCCTGCGGGAAACACTGCTCGACCGCCGCGTGACGCCAGACCACCTTCTGCCCCAAACCGGACTATCGACCGAGAGGGAACGGCCACTGTCGGCCGCCTTCATCGTGCAACCCGCCTACGGCACCCGCTCCACCACCGTTTGCATCATCGACCACGCTCGGGGCGCTTGGGTTGAAGAGACCCGCTATGACCCCGATGGGCAACCGACCGGCCGCACTGAATGGACGGTGCCTTAAGTCGGGCGCTCGCATCCGAAATCGCCGCTTGCGGTATCGGCATATTTATGCAACGATATTGCAACTTTATGCAAAATCATGTCTTCCATAGCCCCGGTTTGCATCGCGCCCATGAAGAACGGCGAGATGCCCTGCTGCGCATCCTGCGCGAGGGCGTCGTCGGGCGTCAGGCGGAACTGGTCCAACGCCTGAAGCAGGCCGGCTACGACGTCACCCAATCGAGCGTCAGTCGCGATCTGCGGGACTTGGGCGTCGCCAAAGTGGGCGACCGCTACATGCTGCCCGGCGATGCGCCCGCGCCGCGCGCCACGTTCAGTGCGGTCGCGGCGTTTGTCGTCGCCACGCTTCCAGCCGGCCCGAACCTGACCGTCGTGCGCACGACAGTGGGATCGGCGCAGTCGGTTGCTTTCGCCATCGATCAGGCTCGCTGGCCTGAAGTCGTCGGCACTATTTCCGGCGACGACACCGTGTTCGTCGCTACCCCTGACGAGTCCGCGCAGCGCGCGTTCATCGATCGTCTTCAATCTCTCGCTAGCCGATAGAGGCCGCTTCCATGTCCACTACGAATCTGGGCGCCGCGCCCATCCTGCTCGCTTTTTCCGGCGGTCTCGACACGTCGTTCTGCGTTCCTTGGCTCAAAGAAACCTATGGACGGCCGGTCATTACGGTCACGGTGGATACCGGCGGTATAGACGCGGCAGCCGCGGCGACGCTCGAAGCACGCGCCATGGAATTGGGTGCGATGGAACATCATATCGTGGCGGCCAAAGGACCGTACTTCGATCGCGTCCTGCGCTACCTCCTGATCGGCAACGCGCGCCGCGGCCAGATGTACCCCTTCTGCGTCGGTGCCGAGCGCGTTCTGCAAGCTCAGATGATCGCCGAAATGGCGAAGTCGCTCGGCTCTGCGTCCGTGGCGCACGGCTGCACCGCCGCGGGCAACGATCAGGTGCGTTTTGAAGTGGCCCTGCGCACCTTAGCGCCCGGCCTCGAAATCCTAGCGCCCGTGCGTGATCGCGCCTTCAAGCGCCCCGAACAGTTGGCGTTCCTCGAGGAGCGCAAACTGCCCATCCCACCATACGGTGCCGCCTATTCGGTGAACCGCGGTCTGTGGGGTGTCACGATCGGCGGGAAGGAAACGCTGACCTCGGAGGGCAGCATCCCGGATGCGGCGTGGGTGTTGACGCGTGATGCGTTTTCGAACCCCAAGGCACCTGCGACGCACAGCATTGGCTTCACCCAAGGCATACCTACGTCGCTCGACGGCGAAACGCTGGATCCGGTGACCCTCATCGAACGGCTCGAAGCGCTGGCCTCGCCATTCGGCATTGGTCGCGGCATTCACCTCGGGGACACGGTGATCGGCACCAAGGGGCGCGTCGCGTTTGAAGCGCCGGCTGCCGAGGTGTTGATTACCGCGCACCGGGAGCTCGAGAAGTTGGTACTCACCGGGCGCCAGTCCCGCATCAAGGAGTTGGTGGCCGCGCCGTACGGCGACCTCGTACACGAGGGTCACCATCTGGATCCGGTGTGCCGTGATATCGAGGCGCTCCTCGTGTCGTCCCAGGAACGGGTGACGGGCACGGTGAAGGTCTTGTTCCGGCCGGGCAGCTGCTTTGTCGAAGGGGTGAGCTCCCCCTGGTCGCTGATGGCGGCGTCGAAGGGCGTTTACGGCGAGGCCGCGGGTGAGTGGTCGCCTGCGGATGCGCTCGGCTATTCCAAGATGCTCGCACTGACGGGCATGTTCCATACGCGTGCAGGCCAAAAGGCCGGAGGCCAATCGTGAAGTCCATCGTTGTCGACAAGATTGCTTCCATCACGCAAGCGTTGGGCTTAAAGCACGAGCTGCGCGTATCCGAGGACATTCCCTGCGAGGAAGGTGTTGTCGTCGTTGTCGAGGTGCTCAATAACAAGAACACCTACAACACGCTGGAACTGACCTCCGGGCGTATGGCCAAAGTCACCAAGGGCGACATCGTGGTCGGTGCGCTCGGTCATCGAAAAGCGCTGTTTGGCTATTCGGGTCACGTCCCAACGACGCTGAAGCCGGGTGACATCATTCAGATGCTGAATATCGGTGGCGTGCTGGGCATCTGTGATTCCGTGAATCCCGACAAGGGTCGCCCGTTCGACTGCCGAGTGCTCGGCGTCGTCCTGCACTTCCCGTATCTGGGCGAGCGTATCGGCCTGCCGGCACGGATCGGCTACCGCCCCTTAAACCGCGACGTGACCGTCGATACGCAAGGCGTGCCGGTGATCGCGTTGGCAGGCACCTGTATGGAAGCCGGCAAGACGGCGGCAGCGTGTTCCATGATTGCCCGCATGCGCCACCGCGGCTTGAATGTGCATGCCTTCAAGGCCACGGGCGTCTCCCTGCGGCGCGACATCCTCGCGTTTGAGGACTCCGGCGCGCGCCAGACCATGATCTTTACCGATTTCGGAATCGGCACGACCACCGCGGCCGTGGGCCCTGCGCTCACGCGGGCGATGCTCAGTGAGATGGCCGCCGGTCAGCCCGACATCATCGTGTTCGAATTAGGTGATGGCCTCCTGGGCACCTACGGCGTGGAGGCGATTCTCTCGGCAGACGATATCCGACAGTCGCTAACGGCCGTCGTCCTATCTGCCAACGACCCGGTCGCCGCGTGGGGCGGCGTCAAACTGCTGCGCGAGCGTTTTAACATCGAGCCCGCAGCCGTGACCGGACCCTCCACGGACAATCAAGTGGGCGTTGATATCATCCAGCAGCAGATGAATGTCACCGCCATTAACGCGATCACAGCGGGCGCAGATTTAGGCGACCACCTGATCGCGGCGGTGGGTCTCGCCGACAAATTCCCGGTGAAGCCGACGTGAGCGGTCGCGTTCCCGTTCCGACACTGGTCCTCGGTGGAACCGGTTACGTCGCCGGTGAATTGCTGCGTTTGATCGCCGGTCACCCACGTCTTTCCTTGGCGGGGATTTTGTCGGACTCGAAGCCCGGGGAACGCGTCGCTGCCGCCTTCCCCCACCTCGCCTGCGTCTATCCCGAGACGACCTATCTCTCGCTCGAGGCGACGGAACAGTTGGTCGCCGACACTGACGATTTGGCGATTTTGGCGGCCGCTCCGCACGGCGTATCCGCGGCTCTCATCGATCGACTCCTGACGGTCGCACAGACCGCCGGACGGCAGCCCCGCGTCGTCGATATCTCAGCGGATTACCGTTTTGCAGATCCTTCGGCCTACCAAGCCGTCTACAAACATGCGCATGGCGCACCGCATCGTCTGAGCGCGTTCACCTGCGCTGTACCGGAACATGTGCCGACGCTGGCGACGCCTCACGTGGCGCACCCCGGCTGCTTCGCCACCGCCATGCTGCTGGCGCTGGTGCCGCTCATTGCGCTCAATCTGGTTGAACCGGACGTGTTCGTGGCGGGCATCACCGGCAGCACGGGTTCGGGCCGTAGCCCTGTCGAAGGCACGCATCATCCACGCCGCCACAGCGATCTGTACAGTTACGGCGCGCTGGCGCACCGTCACGCTCCAGAGGTCATGGGCATCGTCGAGCAGCTCACCGGGCGAGCCGCTCGTCTGCATTTTGTACCGCACTCCGGTCCGTTCGCCCGCGGCATCCACGCCACGACGCAAGCGCGACTGCTCCGCCCGATGTCGGGCGCCGAGGTGCGCGATGCGCTCGCTGGCTTTTATGCGAATCAACCGTTCGTGCGTGTGCTCAACGACGCCCCACGCATGAAAGACGTCGTGGGCAGTAATTACGCCCACTTGTATGCCACAGCCGACGGCCAGTCCCTGGCCGTGATGAGCGTGCTCGACAATCTGACCAAGGGCGCCGCTGGCGGCGCCGTACAGTGGTTGAACCGTCTCTATGGTTGGGACCAGACGCTCGGCCTGTCCGCACCCGCGATCGGCTGGACCTGAGACTCGTTAGGAGCTTCGACACCATGACCACGTCTGCCCAGAGCCATTTGGCTCAGGTGTTCTCGCAGTACCCCCTCGAGGTCGTTTCAGCCGACGGGGTCTGGCTGAACACGCGTGACGGACGACGCGTTCTCGACTATTACGGTGGCCACGCCGTTGCGGCCTTAGGCTATGGCCATCCGCGCTGGGTCGAGGCGCTTGACCGTCAAGCGCGCGCGGTACTGTTTCAAACCAACGCAATTCCGATGGAAATTCGTGAACGGGCCGCCGCACGTTTGGTCGCCTTTGCGAACCTCGACTTACCGGATGTGTTCTTCGTGAACTCGGGTGCCGAGGCGAACGAAAATGCATTGCGTATCGCGTTCCGCCTGACCGGTCGACGCACGGCGGTTGCGCTGGAGCACGGCTGGCACGGCCGCACGGCTGCGGCAGGCGCGGTCACCTACGGGGCTCGGGAGAAGTGGTACGGCTTCCCGCAAGCGCCTTTCGACGTCCGTTGGGTCTCGCGGTGTGATGCCGACGCCGCCGCTGCGGGCATTGATCACGATACGGCCTGCGTCATCGTCGAACCGGTCCAAGGGCTTGCGGGGGCTTACGACATTCCCGCTGATGTACTTGCTGCGGTCCGTCGCCGCTGCGACGAGGTCGGTGCGCTGCTGATTTTTGACGAGGTTCAATGCGGCGTCGGTCGTACCGGCCATCCGTTTGGCGCCAATCGCGCGCGAGTGACACCGGATATTTTGACGACGGCAAAGGCCCTCGGCGCAGGATTCCCGGTGTCTGCCATGTTGCTGTCCAAAGCCATCTCGTCGCGATTGAAGGTCGAAGACATGGGGACGACCTTCGGTGGCGGCCCCTTGGCGTGCGCCATCGTCGAAACCGTCATCGACATCATTGAATCCGAAGATCTGTTGACCAACGTCCGTCAGATGTCGCAACGGATACGTGAGCGCTGCGTCACCGGGCCCGTCGTGGACATCCAAGGCGCCGGGCTCTTGCTCGGTCTGCGCACGACACGCCCCGCGAAAGAGATCCAAAAGGAACTTCTGGCGCGCAACATCTTTGCCGGCACCGCTGCGGATCCCCAGATCGTGCGCCTATTGCCACCGTTCACATTGAACGCCAGCCATGTGGATGCGCTGGCTGCGGCCTTGTCGGAGATTCCCGCATGACCCGATTACACCAATTCATGGACTTGGCCGATCACTCTCGAGAGGACATCGAGGACCTGCTGGCGTTAGCCGACCGACTGCAAAAGCATCCGGAGCCGAAAGCCCTGGACGGCAAGATCCTCGGCCTCGTATTCCTGAATCCGTCGCTTCGCACACTGGCATCCTTTCAAGCCGGTATGGCCCGGCTCGGCGGCTCCTCGTTCGTTATCACCCCGGGGCAAGGCACCTGGGGTTTAGAGACCCGCATGGGGGTCCGCATGGACGGCACGGCAGCGGAGCATGTTCGCGAGGGTCTGCCCGTGCTCGCCTCCTTCTGCGATGCACTCGGCATCCGCGCGTTTGCCGACGGCAAGAACCTTGACGCAGACCTTAGCGATGCGACCTTCAAGGCCATGGCCCAATTGGTCAATAAGCCGTTCATCAACTTGGAGTCCGCAATCAATCACCCCTGTCAGGCCCTCGCTGACTGGAAAACGCTGAACGATCTATCGATCGCCCCGCGGTCCAAGTTTGTACTGTCTTGGGTCCCGCACCCTCGCGCACTGCCGCTCGCCGTGCCGGCCGCAGCGCTGCATATGGCGGCCTTGCGCGGCCATGAGGTGGTCGTCGCTCGGCCTGAGGGCTATGCGCTGCCCGAACCCGTCATGGCACGCGCGCGTGCCGCCGCGGCGTTGTCCGGTGGCTCTGTCACCGAGACCGAGGACCGCGAACACGCGATGCAAGGCGCACAGGTTATTTACGCAAAAGAGTGGGGCTGCACGTCCCATTACGGCGATGCCGCGGTCGACAGTGCGTTGCGCGCCGAATTGGGTCACTGGCAAGTGACCGATGCGACGTTCGCGGGCGCCGCGACGGACTGCCGACTGATGCACTGTCTGCCGGTACGCCGCAACGTCGCTGTGGCCGAGGGCGTCCTCGACGGGCCTCGCAGCGTTGTACTGCAGGAAGCACATAACCGCCTTGTGGCGCAGATGGCGGTTCTACACCGCTTGCTGGCCTGAACACTCCCCTATTCCACCGTATTTCCGGAGACTGACTATGAACTATCGTCCCGAACAAGCCGTTGCGATCCGCGCTATGCGCAATGCGGCGCCTTATATCCGCATGTACAAGGGCAAGATTTTCGTCGTGAAAGTCGGTGGAGCGATCTTCGCGAGCGAAGCCACCACCCGCGCTCTGGTCGAACAGGTCGCGATTCTCCATCAAGTGGGCGTCAAGGTTGTCCTCGTTCACGGCGGCGGCCCACAACTGGACGAAATGCAGCGCTCGTTGGGTATCGAGCCGACGATGGTCGATGGCCGTCGTATTACCGACGAGAAGACCGTTGAGGTCACCGTGATGGTGCTGAACGGCCTATTGAATACACGCCTACTCAGCATTTGCCGTGACCTCGGCATCAATGCCGTGGGCATTTCCGGCATTGACGGCGGGCTCGTCAAAGCGCAACGCCGCGCCCCGGTGCGGCGCGCAGACGGCAAGACGATTGATTACGGGCAGGTCGGCGACGTGGAGTCCATTAATCCGGATGTCCTGCAGAAACTGCTGGACGCGGAATACATGCCGATCGTCAGTCCGTTGTCGTGCGATGAGCAGGGCAATGTGTTGAACATCAATGCCGACACGATCGCCGCCAATATCGGCGCGGCACTCGGCGCCGAAAAACTCCTGTTGTGCACCGGCGCTGCAGGCATTTTCGAGGATCTATCCGACCCTTCGACGCTGGTCTCCTACACGGATCTCGCCGGTCTGAAGCGCCTTGAGGCGGCCGGCAGCTTCGCGGATGGCATGATGCCGAAGGCGAATGCCATCGAAGCGGCGATTCGCGGCGGCGTGCGTCGCGTACATGTGATCTCCTTCAAGTCTACCGACGCCTTGTTGGCGGAGGTCTTTACGAATGAGGGTCTCGGTACCCTGATCGTGGCCGATGTCCGCGCCCTATCGGCCGCCGAACAACAGCCCGAGTCGGCCCCGTGAGTCGTCTCTGGGACAAGGGCGCACCACTGGATGCGCGCGTCCTTGGCTATACCGCAGGTGAAGATCACGCCCTTGACGATCGCTTGGTCGCGTACGACGTGCAGGGATCCATTGCGCACGCGGTGGGTCTGAACGCGGCGGGGCTGCTGACGGATGCCGATTTGACCACGCTCAGCACGGCGTTGACCGACATCGGCGCCGCGCACACGCGCGGCGAGTGGCGTGTGACACTTGAGCAGGAAGACGGGCAAACCGCCATTGAAGGTTTATTGACCGAGCGGGTTGGCGCCGTGGGCGGCCGCATCCACTTGGGACGCTCGCGTAACGACCAAGTCCTGACCGCACTACGTCTGTATCTGCGGGACGCGGTTGAGCAGCTCCGGGCTGGCGCCTATGGCGTTGCGGAGGCGCTGCACGCACTGGCGACGCGCCACCCCGACGTGCCGTTGCCGGGTTATACCCACATGCAACAAGCCATGCCGTCCTCAGTCGCGTTGTGGGCTCAGGGCTTCGCCGCCGAGATTCAGGACGATGCCGAGGGTTTACAGAGTGTCCAGCGACGGATCGGCAAGTGCCCGCTCGGCTCCGCCGCGGGATACGGCACGCCCGGACTGCCCATCGACCGTGAGGTCGCGGCACACCATCTGGGGTTTCCCGTCGTGCACTCGCCGGTCACAGCGGTGCAACTGTCCCGCGGCAAGGCGGAGTCGCAGGTGCTGTTCGAGATCGCGCTCCTGATGACCGACCTCGGCCGTTTGGCCTCCGATCTGATGCTCTTCTACACGCAGGAGTTCGCGTTCGTATCCCTGCCGACCGCGTTCACGACGGGTTCGTCGATCATGCCGCAGAAGCGTAACCCGGACGTGTTCGAACTCATCCGGGGTCGCAGCATGTCCGCTCAGGCCTGCCTGGTTGAAGCGCTGGGGCTCTATGCCAAATTGCCCTCGGGCTATCAGCGTGACTTGCAGCTACTCAAAGTGCCGTTGTTCCGCGGCATCGATTTAGCGATGGCCACCCTGGACATCCTGCCCGCAGCACTCGAGGGCGTGACCTTTCGGCCGCAGAACATTCACCTGGATGCCTCGATCCATGCCGCCGAGCAGGCGAATCGGATTGTCGTGGAAGAAGGTATCCCCTTCCGAGACGCCTACCGCCGAGTCGGCGCGGCATTATTCGGACAGAAATAGACGGTCAACGAGGCCGGCGCGGCGCCGGCCTCTAGACTGTCCTCAGACGGCACTCAGCCCCTGCGCGTGCCAACGCAGATGTTCTTCAATGAACGAGGCGATGAAGTAATAACTGTGGTCATAGCCGGGTTGGCGCCGCAGCAACAGCGGTTGCCCCATCGCCGCACACGCATCTTCTAATAGATCAGGCCGCAACTGGCCATCAAGAAACTTGTCAGCCTCACCCTGATCCACCAACAGCAGCGGCGCACGGTGGCCTGCGCGAATCAACTGACAGGCGTCATACGCGCCCCACACGGACCGATCCTCGCCCAAATATCGGCCCAACGCTTTCTGCCCCCACGGCACGTCGGACGGCGCGACGATCGGCGCAAACGCCGACACGGTGCGGAACGTCCCCGGATTCTTGAGCGCGAGGGTCAATGCGCCGTGCCCCCCCATCGAATGGCCGGTAATGCCCTGCCGCGTCATATCAGCCGGAAAATGGGTCGCGAGCACCGCGGGCAATTCACGGGTGATGTAGGAATACATCCGGTAGTGCGTCGACCACGGCGCCTCAGTGGCGTCCACGTAAAATCCAGCGCCCAGTCCGAAGTCATAGGCGTTGTCCGGATCTCCGGGCACCCCGTCACCGCGCGGACTGGTATCCGGGGCCACCAACATGAGGCCCAACTCGGCCGCCACCCGCTGAGCCCCGGCTTTCGCAGTGAAATTTTCTTCGGTGCAGGTCAGCCCCGATAGAAACCAGAGCACTGGCACGGTACCCGACTGCGCCTGCGGTGGCTGATACACCGCAAAGCGCATCGCCGTGCCGGTTTCGCGACTTTGATGGCGGTAGAAGCCCTGCAGGCCTCCAAAGCAGCGCTGTTCCGAGAGTGTCTCAATCGTCATGGGATCAGAACGTCACAACGCTGCGAATGGACTCACCGGCGTGCATGAGATCAAACGCATCATTGATTTTTTCGATCGGCATCACGTGGGTGATCAGCGAGTCGATTTCGATCTTGCCATCCATGTACCAGTCGACAATCTTCGGCACATCGGTGCGGCCCCGTGCACCACCAAAAGCGGTACCCTTCCAGACGCGACCAGTAACCAACTGGAATGGGCGGGTACTGATTTCTTGGCCAGCGCCAGCGACGCCGATGATGATCGACTCGCCCCAGCCGCGGTGGCAGCACTCCAAGGCCTGACGCATCAGATTCACGTTGCCGACACACTCGAACGAATAGTCAGCGCCACCGTCGGTCAGTGCCACCAAATACGGAACGAGATCACCCTCCACGTCCTTCGGATTGACGAAATGGGTCATTCCGAACTTCCGGGCCAGGGCTTCACGGGCCGGATTGAGATCCACGCCGATGATCTTGTTCGCGCCCGCGAGACGCGCCCCTTGAATGACATTCAGGCCGATGCCGCCGAGACCGAAAACGACGACATTCGCGCCCGGTTCAACCTTGGCCGTATTGATCACGGCGCCAATGCCTGTGGTGACACCACAACCGATGTAGCAAACCTTTTCAAAGGGCGCGTCGGGACGAATCTTCGCCACCGCGATTTCGGGTAGGACGGTGTAGTTCGAAAACGTGGAACAACCCATGTAGTGATGCACCATCTCACCGCCCAGCGAGAAGCGGCTCGTACCGTCCGGCATCAGACCCTTGCCCTGGGTGGCGCGGATTGCGGTGCACAGGTTCGTCTTCTGCGACGTGCAGCTCTTGCACTCACGGCACTCCGGCGTATACAGCGGAATCACGTGATCGCCCGGCTTGACCGACTTCACGCCCGGCCCCACCTCAACGACAATACCGGCGCCTTCGTGACCGAAGATGGCCGGGAAGAGCCCTTCGGGGTCTGCGCCCGACCGAGTGAACTCATCCGTGTGACAGACGCCCGAGGCCTTGATCTCAATCAAGACTTCACCGGCCTTCGGCCCTTCCAAATCCACCTCAATGACTTCCAGCGGCTTACCAGCGGCAAACGCAACGGCGGCGCGAGTCTTCATGCTACGAATCTCCCCTCAAAATCGGTGTCTGGGCACGACCGGATAGGTCTCATCCCGCCAGTATCGCCGAGGCGTCAGGCAGAGTCACTCCGCATCAGGCTGGTGTTCGGGAACGGCCGCGCTGAATGCGGCGAGCGACTGTAACGACTGATCAATGGCGACCAGCGTCGGGTACGCGCTCAAATCGCATTGAAAGCGACGGGCGTTGTACATCTGCGGCACCAGACAGACATCGGCTAGCGTCACGTCAGCGCCATACAACCGCTCACCATTTGTCGTGTAGCGTTGAGCCATCGCTTCTAAGGCCGCGAAGCCCTTGGCGATCCAATGGCAATACCACGTTTCGACCCCGGCCGTATCCTGCCCCAACGGACCCCGCAAATACTGGAGCACCCGTAGGTTATTCAGGGGGTGGATGTCACACGCGATGGCCTGCGCTAGCGCGCGAACGTGGGCACGCCCCTCTGGGTTGGCGGGCAATAAGGGCGGCGCCGGGAAGCGCTCGTCTAAGTATTCGATGATGGCCAACGACTGACCCAGACGGATGTCATCGTCCTCGAGCATCGGCACAAAGCCTTGTGGATTCAATGCCGTATAGGCAGCGACTGACTGTTCGCCACGCCCAAGGTGATGCGCGACTGTTTCGTAAGCCACACCCTTGAACGCCAACGCGATTCGCACGCGGTAGGCGGCGGAGCTGCGCCAGAATGAGTGGAGTTTCATGTCAAATCACCCGACCGGGGTTCAGGATGTGCTTCGGATCGAGCGCCGACTTCAGTTGTCGCATCAGGGCGCGTTCGGCCTCGCCGCGAGAGGCATGCAACCAGTCGTGCTTTAACACGCCGATGCCGTGTTCGGCCGACACCGAGCCGAAGCCCGTGAGCGGCTCGTAGACCGCGCGGTCAGAGCGCGCTGCGTCACTTGGATCGCGCAAACTCGTCACCAAATGCAGGTTGCCGTCACCGAGATGGCCAAACACCCAGAGCGGGAGTTCCCCCAACAGTCCTTGGGTACCGTGTTCCACCGCGGCAAGGTAGTCCTTCATCCTGGCGATGGGCAGCGAGACGTCGTAGGCGATCGAATTCGGGAGCGTCGGGATCAGTGGGCCGGCAGAATCGCGCACCAACCACAATCGCTCGGATTCCGCGAGCGAACCAGCCACCACAACGTCCGCAGCAATCCCATCGTGCAGGGCGCCCGCCAACGCTCCCTCGAGGCGCTCGCGATCCGCGACCGCATCGAACGCTTCCATTTCAATCAGCGCGTAATGACTGTGGCGCTCCGCAAATGGCCGCGGACCGGGCTCAACCGCCGCAAAAGCAAACTCATAGTAGTCGGACCACATCGTCTCGAACGAGGACAGTTGCCCGCCGAGCGCACGACGCATCACCCCGAGCAACGCCACCAACGCATCGAACGAGTCCACGGCCACAAAAGCGGTGATACGGTCACTCGCCCGAGCGTGCAGCCGCAACACCGCGCGCGTCACAACCCCCAGCGTGCCCTCGGTTCCGATAAAGAGCTGCTTAAGATCATAGCCCGCATTGTTTTTGAGCATGGCGTTCAGCGAGGAGACGACCGTGCCATCCGCGAGGACTGCCTCCAGGCCCAGGATAAGATCACGGGTCATGCCGTAACGAATGACACGATTACCACCGGCATTCGTCGAAATATTGCCCCCGATCGTGCACGACCCACGCGCGCCAAGATCCAATGGAAACTGCAAACCGGCAGCGTCGGCCGCATCGTGGATTCTTTCGAGAGGCGTGCCCGCACCGACGCGCATCGTGCCCCCAGCCGCATCGACCTCTTCGATCGCATTAAGTCGCTCGAGCGATAGCGCCAATTCACCACGCCGGGGGGTCGCACCGCCGGCCAGTCCCGTCAGTCCGCCTTGAACCACGACGGGTTGGCCCGCGGCATGGCAGTAACGGAGGATGGTCGCGACCTCCGCCGTGGTCGCAGGACGCGCCAGCGCGAGCGGCGGGTGCGGATTTCGCCGCGTCCAATCACAGTGATGGCGTGCCCCGACCTCGTCCCCCACCAGCAGGGTGCCGGGCGGCAGGTCTCGAGCCAGAGCAGCGAACAGCGACGTCGTCATAAGCCTTCCACGCGCACGGCGAAAGCCCGAAGAGTGCACCCTCTGCGCGGACGCTTCAACCTCGCTATAGTCGGGACTTCTTCGACTCACCTAAGAAGCTCACATGCGTTTTCTGGCCACACTTGCCCTCGCCGCGGCCCTGCCGGCGCTCGCCTCACCCAGCGACGGCCCGACGTCGGCACCCGCGCGCGCTGAAGCGCGCGAACTGCTGGCGGTATCCGTCGGCATGGAAACCTCCATCGGCAAGGGGCAGGTCCCTCGACTGGCCAACCACCTCGCGCAACGCTTTCGCAAAGCCGGTTTCGCGGCCAGCGATGTGCATGTGGTGCCATTCAAAGAAACGGCTTCGCTCATCGTCCGCTACCGAGGCGACGGCACCGGTGGAAAACCCATCGGCTTCATGGCGCACATGGACGTCGTGGCCGCCAATCGCTCGGACTGGAAACGCGACCCATTCACGCTGACCGAGGAAAATGGGTACTTCTATGGCCGCGGCACGCTCGACATCAAAAGCGAAGTGGCGCTCATCACCGCAACGATGTTGCGACTGAAGCGCGAAGGGTTTGTGCCTCACCGCGACTTGATCGTGATTTTCAGTGGCGATGAAGAGACCGCACAGGACTCCATAGAAGATATCGCCGCGCACCATCGCGACCTCGTGGACGTCGAATACGCATTAAATGGCGACGGCGGCGGCGGCGTCTTGGATGAAAAGACCGGCAAGCCCTCGCACTATTTCGTGCAAGGCGCCGAAAAATACTCGGTCGCCTTCACGCTGACCGCCACGAATCCGGGCGGACACAGCTCGCGCCCCCGACCGGACAATGCAATTTACGAACTCGCCACCGCACTCAAAGCGGTGCAAGCGTACGCCTTCCCAGTGAAATGGAACGACTGGACCCTTGCGGATCTGAAGGCCGCCAGCGAGACCGTGGGCGGGGAAACGGGGCGCTATCTCGCGCGCTTTGTCGCGCATCATGATGACACGGAGGCGACCGACGCCCTCTCGAAAGACGGCGCCTACGTTGGCAAATTGCGGACGACCTGCGTCGCCACCATGCTGCAGGGTGGGCACGCCGAAAACGCGCTCCCGCAATCGGCGAAGGCAACGATCAACTGCCGTGTATTCCCAGGCACCTCGCCCGATGAGGTACAGGCCACACTGCAGCGATTGGCGGGTACGGCGATCGCCGTTACCCGCAATTATGAGCCGATCCAATCAGACCCGTCGCCACTGCGCAACGATGTGATGAGTGCTGTAGAGACAGCTGCGGCGGCGTCTGTCGGGCAGCCCGTGCGCGTCATTCCCGAGCAAGTTCCGTATGCCACAGACGGCTCCGTATTCCGTAATCACGGTATTCCCACGTATGGGACCGAGAGCATTTTCTGGAAAGACAGCGAGACGTTCTCGCACGGGTTGGACGAGCGCATTCCCGTGGCATCCTACTATCAGGGCTTAGTGTTCTGGGATTCGATGATCCACTCGCTCGCAGGCTCTGCCCACTGAGCAGCGGCCGTGGGGCGCCGTTAAGGGCGCCCCACGCGCCACTGCGTCAATAGCGTCTCGCGCTTCGCGCGCATCGCGTGCGCTGCCTGCTCACGCACCACACCATACCCACGCACCATCGACGGCAGCGCCGCCAATTCCGCTGCAAGGCCGAGGCGGTCTGCGCTCAGATCGGCGAGTAGCGTAGCCATCAGAGTCTCGTACTCTGCCAGCAAGGCAGTATCCAAGCGCCGATCCGAAGACCAGCGGAACGGATCCATCCAGCGTCCCCGATAGCGCCTCAGGCTCGCCAATCCACGCAAGACTGGGGTGAGCCAAGCACCGAACTCCATTTTACGCGGTCGCCCGGTCTTCGGATCCTTGCGCGCAAACAGCGGCGGCGCGAGATGGTAGGTTCGATGCGCTATACCGTCGAATTCAGCGCTGACGAGGGCATCGAACTCCGCGCCCGTCAACAGTCGCGCGACTTCGTACTCGTCTTTGACCGCGAGCAATCGGAAATACTGTGTCTCAACCGCCCGAGTGAGCGCGTCGGAGTCCGGCGCGACCGCCTTCTCCGCAGCCTCTACTCGGGCCACGAACTGACGATAGCGGTCGGCATAAGCCGCGTCCTGATACCCCGTCAGAAATTCGGACCGTCGCTGCCGATCCGCTGGCGGAACAGACTGGGGCGCTTGACGATCCGCCAACAATGCGCGGAACGCTGCGGGATCGGCCGCCGCTAAGCGACCGAGGGCAAGCGCAGTGAGGTTGAGGTCCACGGCAGCGCCATTGAGTCGCAGCGCCTGCTCCAATGACGCCAGACTGACGGGCAACCAGCCCTGCTGAAGCGCATACCCCATCAGCAGCGTGTTGGCACCGATCGTGTCACCTAACAAAATGCGGCTGGCTTCTGTGCAGTCGATCGACCGCACGGCATCCGCTCCAGCGGCCGAGCGCAGGCGCTCAACCTGTTCGGCACCGCGGAAATCGACGTCGCGCTGCGCCTGAAAATGCGCGGTCGGCACGAGACGCTCATTGAGTGCCACCTTGGTCCGCCCCGCATCAATCGTCCGCAACGCATCGGTCGAGGCGGCGACCAGCAAGTCGCAGCCCAGGATCACGTCGGCTTGCAATGGGCCGACACGGGGTGAGACGGGCGTACGCCCCACGGGCCCGGTCTTGACGTGGGAATACACCGCGCCGCCTTTCTGTGCGAGACCGGTCATATCAAAGGTGCTGGCCTCCAGTCCGTCAAGGTGGGCCGCCATCGCGAGTACGGCGCCGACCGTGACAACGCCCGTACCGCCGATACCGGTCACGAGGACACTGTGCTCGCCCACCCTAGGCGAAGGCGGTGGTGGGAGGTTCTCAAGCCGTCGGATATCCAAAACCGCATGCCGGTGGGTTGGCGTCACCCCGGTCAGGGATACGAAGGACGGGCACAAGCCCTCCGCACAGGAATAGTCTTTATTACAACTGGACTGCGCAATGCGCCGCTTGCGACCGAATTCGGTTTCCAACGGCTCGATCGAAACGCAATTGGCCTGTACCGAACAATCACCGCAGCCTTCACAGACGAGCGGATTGATCACCACGCGGCGGTCCGCCTCGGCCATTCGGCCCCGTTTGCGGCGACGTCGCTTTTCCGTGGCGCACACTTGATCGTAAATCAACGCGGATACGCCGGGCACCGTACGCAGCTCGTGCTGTACCCGATCCAAATCACGACGATGGTGCACCGTGGTACCGTCGACAAAACCCGGTGCGGGACCGTACTTCTCGATGTCGTCGCTGACGACGGCAATGCGTTGCACGCGCTCCGCGCGCAACTGCCGAGTGATCTCCGCCACCGACAGGTGACCTTCCACCGTCTGGCCGCCGGTCATCGCAACCGCATCGTTATAGAGAATCTTATACGTCAGGTTCACGCCGGCCGTGACCGCCGCGCGAATCGCCAGCGTGCCACTGTGAAAATAGGTTCCGTCGCCTAAGTTCTGAAAGGCATGCGGCAGTTGGGTAAAGGGCGCCATGCCCACCCAATTGGCACCTTCTCCGCCCATCTGGGTGGGCGGTAACGTGTGGCGGTCCATGAACACCGCCATCGTATGGCAACCAATGCCGCCAAACGCCACACTGCCATCGGGAACCTTCGTGGATGTGTTGTGCGGGCATCCGGAGCAAAAGTAGGGCGTGCGTGGAAGGCCCACGGCATGCCGCGCCTCCACCGCATCGCGTTCGCCTTGCAGCGCGGCCACACGGGTGGCCAATTCCGCTCCACCCTTCCCGATAGCCACCAATCGACGACCGATGACCAACGCCACCGTCAACGGGTCGAGTGGCACGTCGGATGGCAATAAAGCCGACCCGTCCGGCGCCTGCTTCCCGGAGAGCATGGGGCGGTCTCCGTCCGCCAGCCCGTAGAGAATCCGTGCAGCCTGGGTTTCGATGAACGGACTCTTCTCCTCGATAACCAACACTTCACGCTGACCGCGCCCAAACGCGATCAAGCCTTCAGGCTCCAGCGGACTGATCAGCGCGACCTTGTAGACGCTGAGCCCCACCTCCGCACAGTCGTTCGCGCCGTGCAACCCGAGCAGGGGCAACGCCGAGGACACGTCGAGCCATGACTTACCGGCGGTCAATATGCCGAGGCCCGACGCGACCGGTTGGCCGTGCGAGACCCGGTCCAACGCATTGGCGCGCGCGTAATCGTGAACCCTCGGCAATTTCTCGCGGTGCAAGCGGACATCGTCACCCAAGGGGTCGAAGCCAATGCGGATGTGAACGTCAGCAGTTGTGCCGACGCTCGGCGGTACAACGATCGTTACCCGATCGGTCGCGACATCGACCGTTGCGGTCGCCTCCACCGTCTCGTTGACCGTTTTGAAACCCACCCACACGCCCGCATGCCGGGACAGCGCCCATCCATGCAGGCCCAAATCGAGAAATTCTTGTACCGTCGCGGGGTAAAGGATCGGTAACCCATGCGCGGCCAACACCGGATCGCTCTGATGCGAGACGGTTGAACTTTTGCCGCCATGATCGTCGCCAAATACGACCAGAACGCCACCATTGGGTGACGTTCCGGCACGATTCGCATGCTTTATTGGATCGCCGGAACGATCCACCCCGGGGCCCTTGCCGTACCACATGGCGTAGACGCCATCGACTTTGGCGCCCGGTAACAAGCCGAGCTGTTGCGTACCCCAGATGGCTGTGGCCGCCAGGTCTTCATTGACGCCCGGCTCAAACCGAACCTGGGCCACTTCCAGCGCGGCGCGAGCAGCCAACAACTGCTGATCCAGGCCGCCCAGCGGGGAGCCTCGGTAGCCCGACGCGTAGCCTGCCGTTCGGCGACCCTCAGCCGCGTCGCGCGCATGCTGCTGCAACAACAGACGAACCAGCGCTTGGGTGCCGTTGAGCAAGACGCGACCCGCGGTCAGCGTGTAGCGATCGGTAAGCGCGACGGGAACCTGCATGTCGGACACTGTACTCGTTCATCCCTGAGGACCCGAAGCCGCTAGGGTACCGCGGCGACGATCCCCGTTCATAGAACCGTGGACGATCGCATCGCCGGTGAGTAGCCTCCCACCATGAGCATCTGGACCCACCCCCCCGACCTTGCCGAGGTCAATCGCACCGTCATGGCCGCCGGCCTTGCCGGTCACTTAAGCGTCAAAGTGACTGATTTTGATAGTGAATCGCTGACATGCTCGATGCCGATCACCGAGGCAACGCGTCAGCCCGAGGGCCTGCTGAACGGCGGCGCATCGGCCGCGTTGGCCGAAATCACCGGCGGCGTCGCCGGTAGTTTTTGCATCGACCGGTCGACGCAGACCGTGGTCGGTCAGGAAATCAGCGTCAGCCACCTGCGCTCGGGTCGCTCGGGGCACCTCAGGGCCACGGCTCGACCTTTACGTTTAGGGAAACGCAGCCAGGTCTGGCACATTGAGATGCGCGACGATGACGGGGAGCTCATCGCCGTGTCTCGACTGACCAACGCCGTGCTTGAGCGGCGCCGGAGCCATCCGTGATCCGCGCCATTATCGCCGTGACGATCTGCCTCGCTCTGCTCGCGGGCTGCGGCCAAAAGGGTGCGCTGGTCCGCCCGCAACATCCGGCGAAAACGCCCGTCCCTTCCGCACCGTCGGTGCCCGAACCCGAGAGCACCCACCCATGAGCGACACCGAGTGCCTCTACCTCGTGGACGGCTCGTCCTATCTCTATCGCGCCTTTCACGCATTACCGCCGTTTTCCAACTCCCGGGGCCAGCCCACGAATGCGGTATTCGGCGTCGTAAACATGCTGCAGAAGTTCTTGCGGGACACACATCCGACGCATATTGCGGTTGTGTTCGACGCGCCCGGTCGTACGTTTCGAGACGATCTGTTCGAGGCGTATAAGGCCCATCGCCCGCCGATGCCGGACGAACTGCGCTCACAGGTTGCGCCCGTGCTGGCGGCTGTCGAAGGGCTCGGGCTGCCTCTGCTGCGGATCGAAGGGGTTGAGGCAGACGATGTGATCGGCACCTTGGCGCGCCGCGCTGCGGATGCGGGCATGCGCGTGATTATTTCGACGGGCGACAAGGACATGGCGCAACTGGTGGATGATCGCATTACGCTGATTAACACCATGACCGGATCCGCGCTCGACCGCGCCGGCGTCCGCACGAAATTCGATGTCGACCCGGGTCAGATCATCGATTACTTGGCTTTGATCGGAGACAGTTCGGACAACATCCCCGGTGTCCCTAAAGTCGGGCCGAAAACCGCCGCGAAATGGCTCGCCAAGTATGGATCCGCTGACGCGATCGTCGCGCATGCCGCCGACATCGAGGGCAAAGTGGGCGAAAGCCTGCGTGAGCATCTGGCGCAATTAGACCTCTCGCGGCAACTGGCCACCATCCGTTGCGATCTTAAACTGCCGCTGACTCCCGCCGAACTGCGGCTGCGCCCCGCCGATACGACGCAGCTGTCCGCGTTGTATCGGGATCTCGAATTCCGCGGCTTACTGCGCGAACTTGGCGGCGACGTCGATCAGCCGAGCGCCGCACCGGCACTGACCGACGAACCGCGAGAGAACGCTGCCGTAGCCGATGATCCGGAGGTGACGGCCGTGCTGGGCGCGCCGCGACAGTACGAGACCGTGTTGGATACGGCGTCATTTGAAACGTGGCTCGAGCGCCTGCGATCCGCTCCGTATTTCTCGTTCGACACCGAAACCACCTCTCTCGATTACATCACCGCAGAGATCGTCGGCGTCTCGTTCGCCACGGCGCCGGGTTGTGCGGCCTATGTTCCGATCGGGCACCGCTACCCCGGTGCGCCGGACCAACTCCCGGCGGCAGTCGTATTGGGTCAGTTGCAGCCCCTGATCGAGGATCCGAACCGCATCAAGATCCTCCAACACGGCAAATTTGACCGCCACATCTTGGCCAATGCGGGACTGCGGCTGGAGGGCGTCCGGTACGACACCATGCTGGAGTCGTACGTACTCGACTCCGTCGCCACGCGTCACGACATGGACTCGTTGGCGCAACACTATCTCGGCGTGAAAACCATCACGTACGACGAGGTCGCTGGCAAGGGCGCCAAACAAATCGGCTTTGAGCAGGTACCGATCGAGACCGCAGGCCCCTACGCCGCAGAGGATGCGGATATCACGCTGCGCCTGCATGAGGTGCTCATCCGCCGCCTGTCACGGGAACCGCGGCTACTGGCGCTGTATGAGACGCTGGAACTCCCCGTCGCCAGCGTGTTGGCGCGCATGGAGCGCACCGGCGTTTTGGTCGACCCCGCCTTTTTGCGAGCCTTGGGCAACGATTTCGGCCGCCGTCTGACGGAACTCGAACGCGAAGCGCACACCCTCGCGGGCGGCCCGTTCAATCTCGACTCCCCCAAGCAGTTGCAGCAGGTGCTGTTCGAACGCCTAGCGATTCCGGTCGTGCGCAAAACGCCGACCGGCCAGCCGTCCACTGCGGAAGATGTCTTGGAGGAGCTGTCGGCAACACACCCGCTGCCGAAATTAATTCTCGAATATCGCGGACTCGCCAAGTTGCGCGGCACCTATACCGAGGCGCTCGCCGCACAGGTGCATCCGAAGACCGGGCGCATTCATACGTCCTATCATCAGGCCGTCGCCGCGACGGGCCGCCTGTCGTCATCCGACCCCAATCTGCAAAACATCCCGATCCGTACGCCGGAAGGTCGCCGCATTCGCCAGGCGTTCATCGCACCTCCGGGTTGCGTGATCATGGCGGCAGACTATTCGCAAATTGAGTTGCGCATCATGGCGCACCTCTCCGGCGACCCGGGTTTGCTGCGGGCCTTCGCGGAAGGGCGTGACGTGCACGAAGCCACCGCAGCGGAAATGTTTGGCGTGGAGCCCGCCGCCGTGACGGGCGAGCAGCGCCGCGCAGCCAAGGCCATCAACTTCGGCCTGATGTACGGCATGTCGGCGTTTGGGTTAGCGGCGCGTCTGGATGTCGGTCGAGCCGATGCGCAGCAGTACATCGATCGTTACTTCGATCGATACCCGGGCGTACGGCGCTACATGGACGAAACGCGCGCGCAAGCCCGCGCGCAGGGCTATGTCGAGACGGTCGAGGGCCGCCGGCTCTACCTGCCGGACATCCGCTCACGGAACAAGCAATCACAGCAATACGCCGAACGCGCCGCGATCAATGCGCCCATGCAAGGCACGGCCGCGGACATCATCAAGCGAGCGATGATTGCCGTAGACCACTGGATACAGACATCGGCGGCACCGGCCACGCTCGTCATGCAAGTCCACGACGAACTGGTGCTCGAAGTGCGCGAGGAGGCGGTCGCTGCGGTCCGAACGGAAGTGACCGCCCTCATGATGGGCGCCGCCCAGTTGCGCGTCCCACTGGAAGTGGGGGTCGGCGTCGGCCGAAACTGGGACGAGGCGCACTAGCCGGTCGCGGCGGCTTCGCGCTTCTTTGCACGCCCGCGGGAACTTTTCCGGTAGGCGTGGGTCTCAATACGCGTGCATCGCAAGATGCACCCTGCTAACTCTCCCTCGGCAGGTGTGCGTTCGACCCTCCCCTGGTCGGACCGATCGTCTAGCCCGGCGGCGGCTCAGTCCCCGTCGGGCTTTTTTCTCTTAGGAACGCCTTCAACGCCTTGCGCGCTTCGTCGACGCCGGTCTTATCGATGGCCGAAAGCAACTGCGCCGTCGCCGTGTCACCGAGTTGACGGCGGACGGCCGCCAGCGCTGAGGCGCCTTGGTTGCGCGTTAATTTATCGGCTTTCGTCAGTAGGATATGCACGGATCGGCCGCACGAACGCGCGAACTGGACCATCTGTAGGTCCTGCTCGCCCAGTCCCCGGCGGACGTCCACGATCAGGAAGAGCGCCTTGAGGGTCGAGCGATCACGGAAGTACGCTTCGAGCAGTTTTTTCCAGTGATCCTGCAGCGGACGCGGGACTTTCGCGAAGCCGTAGCCCGGCAAATCGACCAAACGGCGCCCCGGTTCCAACTCAAAAAAGTTGACCAGCTGGGTATGCCCGGGGGTCTTGGACGTCCGGGCGAGACCGGCGCGCTGCGTAATCGCGTTGATTGCGCTCGATTTTCCGGCATTGGACCGGCCGCCGAAGCAAACTTCAGCGCCGACATCCGTCACGAACTGGTCTGGCTCGTGAGCGCCCTTTAGGTAGTGTGCATGGGGAAAAGCCGACATCGTGTAGAATCCAGCGTTCGCTTGGGCCCCGGAGTCTAACAGGGCCGAGCGATTGCCCAACCGGAGCCATCAGATCTATGAAGAGTCGATTCGCCACGGCCGCCCTGGCCGCCTCCCTGATCGCCCTCGGTCTTGCGACTGCCGCTGAGGCTGCCGACGTTGTCGTCGGTAATGCCGAAGCCGGTGCCGCCAAGGCCGCCGTCTGCGCTGCTTGCCACGGCGCAACCGGAAACAGCGCGAACCCCGAATGGCCGAACCTGGCCGGTCAGCACCACGAATACATCGTCGAGCAGCTCACCGCGCTCAAGGCGGGTATCCGTGTGGCGCCGCTCATGAACCCCATGGCCGCTGCCCTGTCGCCTCAAGACATGGCGGATTTGGCCGCGCACTTCGAAAAGCAGACCCTCGTCGGCCTGGAAGCCGGTGGCGACGCTTGGAAGGCCGGTGAAAAGCTCTATCGCGCCGGCGACGCCGCGCGCGGCATCCCGGCGTGCTCGGCGTGCCACGGTCCGGAGGGTCGTGGTAATGGCCCCGCGCGCTGGCCGCAGGTCCGTGCCCAGCAGCCGGCCTACGTCACCGCGCAGTTACAGCACTACGCGGCCGGCACTCGTTACCAGGCGGGTGTTAAGGGCGTCCCGGCGGGAGCGGAACTGATGTCGAACGTGGCCAAGCGCCTGTCGGAAGACGACATTAAGGCGCTGACCGCGTTCCTCCAAGGCCTGCGCTAAGCACTGCGCCACCCGGTCGCCACCGGCGGCCGGGTGGATTCTAATTTCGGTTAAATCCCGGCGTGGCCGGAACGAGAGGACCCCATGAAGAAGTTGCTGATGGGCATTCTTGCCATCGCCATCGTCTCGGTCGTGATTTCCACCGTCGGTATGCTGCGGCATGCCGGACACGGTACGGCTGCGCATCGCGCCGCTGTCGCCCGCATTACGGTTCACAGCGCTGCGGGCAGTGCGGTGGAAAAGTCGGTCGGCATGGCCGAGGAGTCAGAATCCGCTGACGTCCCCACCGGCTTTTCGCCGATCGCTGCCGCGGTCGCCGCGACGACGCCGTCGGTCGCAGCACCGATTCCGTCGCGCTGGGTCGACGGCAAGAACTACTCGACGCTCGTACCGGCTCAGCCGACCGCGACCTCGCCGGACAAAGTCGAAGTCGTGGAAGTGTTCTGGTACGGATGCCCGCACTGCTTCGCGCTGGATCCGTCGCTGGAGACGTGGCGGACCAAGAACAAAGCGCCGTACGTCGAATTCACGCGCGTTCCGGTCATGTGGGGCCCCGTACACAAGGCCCACGCGCGCCTCTTCTACACGATTGTCGCGCTCGGCAAGTCGGAGCAGCTGCACTCGGTGGTGTTCCGCGAAATCCATGTCAAGAACAACGTCCTGGTTTCCAAGACGGGCGATGACAAGGAAACCGAACAGTTGCAGAAGAAGTTCCTCATGGAGAACGGCGTGAGTGCGGCGGATTTCGATAAGACCTATCGCTCGTTCTCGGTGGAGAGCAAGCTGCAGCGCGCCGAGGAACTGGGCAAGCGCTACAAGGTCACCGGCGTCCCCTTCTTCGTCGTCAACGGCAAGTACACCGCGGACGTCGGCACCGCCGGCGGGGAACCGCAGTTGATCACGCTGCTCGACGACCTGGCAGCGGCAGAGCACAAGCACTGATTCAGTGCCTTCGCCGATTACGACGCGCCCGCCCCCGTGCGGGCGCGTTCGTTTTGGGGGGCGGTCAACCGCGCGCGTTGGGCGCCCCACCCACATTCATCGACCATCGCCGGTGCGGCGACGGCGACGCACCGTCATCCGGAGACGTTCGTGGGTTCCGGCGGATGGGTCTTCGGCAGAAACGCAGTTGCCAAGGTGCGGTACAGCGACTGGCGACAGATGAGAGCGCTCGCGGAACGACCCAACATCGATGCCACCAGCAATGGCAGCGTCATCTCGAGAGAACCGATCATCTCGCTGACAATCACCAAGGCGGTGAAGGGCGCTTGAGCGACACCGGCAAAATAGCCCGCCATCGCCAGAACCACCAGCGCGGCGGGATTCGCGGGCGAGATGAGCGCCAAGGCGTGCCCCACACCGGCACCGATCGCCAGTGACGGCGCGAAAATTCCGGCGGGAATCCCGCTCGCATACGAGGCTAACGTCGCCACAAATTTCAAGGGCGCATACCAAAGCGGGATGCCGCCGTCGTGCTGCACCAATGCGCGGGCTTCGGTATACCCCGTACCGAAGGTGATGCCGTGGCTCATCCAGCCCACCAGCGCGACACACACCCCGCAGAGGAAGGCGAACGCGACCGGTGATGCGGTACGAAACCGCTGCATGCGGTCGGGCATGTTGAAACGCACCCACAGCATCGAGCGGGCAAACGCGCCGCCCGCAAGACCGCCCAAGACGCTCGCATAGAGGACGTCAATCCAATCCTGCCAGTGCTGGAGATGGGCCGTACTGATGCCGAAGTAGGTGTAATTGCCGACCAAGGCGAGTGACGTGATCCCGGCCATTACCACCGCCATGAAAATGGTTCCGGACGTTTCTTCCTCGAACGATCGATGCAACTCCTCGATCGCAAAGACGATGCCCGCCAGTGGCGTGTTGAAGGCGGCGGCGATACCGGCCGCTCCACCCGCTAGGATGAGCCCACGATCCAAATCGACGGGTGGAAAGCGAAGCCGCCGGCCCAAGGAATGCAGGATCGACGCGCCGATTTGAACGGTCGGCCCTTCTCGACCGACGGAGGCCCCCGCAGCCAGCCCTGCGATCGTGAGGCCGAACTTCCCGATCGCAATGCGCAGTGAAAGCAGCCGATCGCGACTGCGCTGATCGCGCAAACTCAAGGCCGCGATCGCCTGCGGGATGCCACTGCCTTCACTTCCCGGGAAGTAGCGCCGGGTCAGCCAGGCAACGAGCGCTAGACCGACCGGCGGCGCGACCAGTGGCCACAGCGGCCAGTCGGCCTCCCGATGACGAAAGAAGGCAAACGCCCAATTAGCGCCCTTGGCAAAATAAACGCCGGCGACGCCGATCGCGATCGCACCGACCCAGAACAACACGCGCACCACCCAGTCGTGCGGTAACCGAAATGCGCGCAACGCGTGCGCCCAGCGACTCAACATGAAGAAAACTTCATAGCGAAAATCCGTACCGTCTGTGCATCCGAATTATATTTATATCCATATGTCTGGCATCCATGCACCAACCGACACTGTACACGAGACATCGTCATCGGCCCCGACCGATGCGGAGGTGCTACAGCAATTTCGCATTATCGTCGGCTCTGTTCGCCGCCATTTTCGGATGATTGAAGAATCCTGCGGAATTTCCGGCGCCCAAGTGTGGATGCTTCGGGAAATCGCCGAGCAACCGGGCATAGGCGTCACGGATTTGGCGCTGCGATTGTCCATCCACCAAACGACCTGCAGCCAATTGGCCGAAAAACTGGTCGCGCGACGGCTGATTGAGAAACGCCGGGACGCCCAAGACCAGCGGCGAGTGGGTCTGTCCATCACGCTGGCTGGCCTGCATGTGTTGGAAGGTGCGCCCCACCCCATTGAGGGCGTACTGCCCGCCGCGATCGGCGCGCTGTCGGCAGCGGAAAAGTCGCAACTGAGCGAAAGCCTTTCGCGACTGATTACGCATCTGGCCGTCTCGGACCAAGAGTCGGCCGGACGCCCTCTCGCTCAATTGGTGGACGTGTCGAGCGGGCATCCATAACCCCGTCGGCGATGCTTCGGGGCGCTACCGTCCCTCACGTCGACAATCGCGACTCGGACCGCTCTGTGGGCCGCCGCTGGCTGCACCGACCTTACGCTGAGACTGGCGCTACACCGATCAGGGTCCGCGCGCGGACGCTTCATCCGGCGTATCAGCCGATTCGTGAGGCCTTGGGCGGGCGCCAGCCAGCACCGAAGGCGCTGGAGGGTTGCGTTGGCTTTCGCTGCGGGGGCACCCAGACGCGGAAGCACTCGAACAGATGGCGCGCCCGGCGGGATTCGAACCCACGACCTACGGCTTCGGAGACCGTCACTCTATCCAGCTGAGCTACGGGCGCACGCGAGGGGCGGATTCTACCCGCCGCCGCCCGGTGCGTCCAACGACCCTTCTGGCGCGGACACGAGGGCGCTATACTCCGCGCCACAAGAATTTCCTCTTCGGAACCAGGGATACCGAACGTGAGCAAGCACGACGATCATTTT
>Ga0316218_1000290_pt1 | contig 75210 bp, 77 predicted proteins | sample TBH18003metaG_FD_203634 | JGI IMG/M metagenome (GOLD analysis project Ga0316218, IMG submission 203634) | Freshwater microbial communities from Trout Bog Lake, Wisconsin, USA - TBH18003 | ecosystem: Environmental > Aquatic > Freshwater > Lake > Hypolimnion/Profundal zone | place: USA: Wisconsin... | reverse complement strand
GGTCTTTTTCGAGGCTTTTCAGGTACTCATCCTGCACTACAGGCTCTGTGCTATCTGTGCCAAACAGTTGTACAAGGTCGTAGCGGGCAAGGTACATTTTGGCTTCAGAGATAGCGGCGTTTATGGCGCGGTCGGCGATCGTGCTGTCGGCACGGGTAATTTCGGTTATGATCTCGGCATAGATATTCGTAGCGAGATCCGCTTGGGAAATGATAGGCATCAGGATTTATTGATAGGGTGATAGTATATTCGTGTGCGGGCAGGCGATCAGTTGTCGTCGTCCTTTTCCTTCTTGGCAGGCTTGTCATCATCATCATCATCGTCGTCATCGTCTTTGTTCTTCTTATGAACGGTGGCCTTTTTTGCATCTGACTTCTTAGGTTCGGCTTTCTCGGGTGCATCTGCCTTTTCCACTTCTTCGCCATCGCCGGTATTCTTCAGCGAGGTTATTTTTTTTGTTGTGCGGTCAAAGATCGCTTCGTAGGTATTGTTGGATACATCGCCTATATCCTGCTTTATATAGCCATTGAGCGTTTTGGTGGTGGCATCATCGGTAAGGTCGGCAGTATCTACGGCCACAGATACTTTGATCACCACGCCTTTATTGGCTTTTTGCAAAGCAGGTATTTTTTTGCGCTCATCGGCATACTCCTTCAGCGCCAGCAACTGCCTGCGAAAGAGCGCCACATCGGTCTTATTGGCCATCCTTGCGGTGCGTGCCTGGTTTTGCTCATCCTTTTCTTCGCGGGTCTTTTTTTCCTGTTGCGCAAATGTGGTGAGGCTGAGCAAAAGAGCAATAGCAAGGAGTACGTGTTTGTTTTTCATTGATCTTATTTAAACGTTGGGCAAAGTTCTTAAAAAATATCCATTGTTTAGTGATGTGTTGTATTAATTGTTAGTGGTTTAGACCGCATTGTGTTCCGTAGAAGCAAGGTTCTCTGCTAGTACCTGAAATTGTTTACCGGCCTGCCTATTGTTACAATTCCTTCGCCCACACCTTTGGCGCTTTTCTCCATCATTATCCATATAGCGCCTTCCACCGCATCGGGGCCATCATCGTGGGCATGGCTGCCGGGGGCAAAGGCTACAAACTGCTCGGCCAGGCGCTGCATGTGCGGGTTGTGCCGTTCCTGCTCATTCAGGTATAGCTCGCCATTGCGGTGCAGCGGTTCCAGCAGGCTTTCTATGCGCATAAACTTATCCGGCTTTTTGCGCTTATCGCCGCGTATGGGTATTTTCATGCCGCTGCGATTGCCCATATCATTCATTTCTTTGAGCAGCACATCCTGCATAAACACCTCTTCCATAAAATAATAACAGGCGCAGGCCCCCACCATCCTCATGATGTTTCGGTGCCATTCCACCATTCGGGCCGTGGTAGCCTGCTCCAGGTAGCATTTAATGATGTGGTACTCATCTCCGGTTTTGCCTACCAGCACAGTGGCCTTGTAGTCGTTGGTAGCTTTATAAGAAGGGTCGGTGTAGCATACCAGCATTGTATAGTCTGCGAGTGGCCTTGCGGGCTTGTACGCCATTTCTTTAAACACCGACCCTTCGATAATGGGGTTATTAAAATATTCTTTTTGCTGTGCCGCGTAGCTCTTCTGGCTCAGCACACGGTCTATATCCGCTTCTGTATTTTTTTCGGGCCATGTGGCATGGCCATGCTCATCTCGTATGCTTACTTCCTCCACATGGTCGGCCATGCGGGTGGCGCGCTCTATGCAGCAATCTGCTGCTATGCGGTTGCCGCAAAAAATGATGGTAGTAGGCTGCGATACCGAGCGGGTGCCTATAGCGGCTTCTTCTATCCACCGCCATTTTTTAGCGATGAGCTCCGGGTTCAGGCAGTCGGCATCTGTGTCCACATCGTCAAACAATATCACATCTGGCCGTACCTGGTCGTTCTTCGTACCCCTCGGGCTTTGCCCTGCACCCAGCGCACGAAATGCGATTCCCGACTGTGTTATAAATTCTTCAGCCTGCCATGTGCCTGCGTTTTCCTGTATACCATAGTCTTGTATAATGCGCTGGTTGTATTGCAGGTTTGCGCGGTATGGCATCAGCAGGCGTGCGGCATTGTCCAGGCTATTGCTTACCATCAGTATGTAACGCTTATGAAGCCTGCCGGGCAATACTCTTTTGTTTTTATTGTCTTCGGGTATGTGGCCTGCCAGCGCCAGGTACATTACCTCCATCATGGTGCGTGTGCTCTTGGCCAACTCTCGGCTCCACAGGCGCACCTCGTACCACTCCGTATGTTGCAGCACCCGCATAGTAGCTTCTTTATGAAATGATGCAGGCGGCGCATAACTGTATCGTGGAAAGTAGTACCTGAACCATTCTTCGGGATCGGCCTCCAGCCGGGCTATTCTTTTTATCCGGTCTCCATCCGTCTCTTCACTGTCAATAGATGTGGACTCTAATATTTGTTTTACATGCTCATCCCAATGAGCCATTGATTGCTTCTCTGTCATACACTGCGGGCTTATAAAGAACTTTTACTTTTCACTCGGTCACTTCCCAATAACTACAGCCAGACATTGGCGGCAACGCGCTGTTTGATAAAAGCATTCAATTGGATAGTGACAGTTTTGGTAAGCTCCAGGTCTTTTTTCAGCAGCCACGTGGTAAACAACTCTGCTACTTCAATGATGGTAGAAATAGGCAGGGCAGTCTCCAGGTTTTTTATTGAGGCAGTATATTTGAGTATATGGTCTACATTTTTAGGGGTTACGTTACCTTCCTCTTTCGCTTCTTTATTCAACTTTTCGAGCAGGTCGTAGAGATGCCCCAGCTGGTTTGAGCGCGAGGTGAGCAGGGAACGCTTCACGCCGTTCCACGCTTCGCTCTGTACCCAGTTACGTATAGTAGCTTCATCGGCACCAGTGGTGGCTGCTATTTCACTGATGGTATTATCATGCTTCGTATATAGGATACGCGCCCATTCTTTACGGTCATTGTACTTATTTTCTTCCTGCATTTTGATAGGTGTTATAGATATGGAGGCTAAACATGCCTTTCATAACACAAAGGTGAAGCGCATTTTCGAGAGCAACAATTTGAAGATCTATGACAGACGTGTATGTGTCTATGACAGCGCGGAAAGCGCGCTGTCATAAAACTTTTTTCGGTGGATAACGTGTATTAGTTGCTTGAATTTCTATGCAATAAACATGCGCATATTATTGCTATGGCAAAGTGCCCCGGCGCGAAGTGAAAAGTGCTGTACGCTGGCATAAAATGAGTGAATTTTTTAATGCTCCGAAAATGCTGAGCGATCTAAAAAAAAGAGCGCTTTACTGCTGTGCATCCGGCTCAAACTCCAAAACAGCGGAGTTCATGCAGAAGCGCTTGTAAGTGGGTGGCGGTCCATCATCAAACATATGCCCCAGGTGCGAGTCGCAGCGGCCACAGAGTACTTCTGTTCGGCTCATTCCGTGCGTGTCATCAGGTTCGTAGCGCACGCTATTTGGTTTTATAGATTCAAAGAAGCTGGGCCAGCCACAGCTGCTCGCAAACTTGGCATCAGACCGGAACAATGGATTGCCACATACGGCGCAGTAATACATACCCTTTGTATCAGATTTCCAGTACTTGCCTGAGTAGGCCGATTCGGTGCCTTTCGCGCGGGCAATGTCGTACACATCGCTCGGCAATATACGCTTCCAATCGGCATCGCTTACATGCAGGTGCGTGGTATCTGTACGTGAATAGTAGGGGTTGTTTTTGTGGTCGGGAGTAGTGTCGTTGGTGGGCTTATTGCTGTTGCCGCAACTTGCGAAAAAAAGTGTGCCTATGGCGATGGTAATGAGTGTAAGTGTGCGCATGGTGTGTTATAAAAATACGGCTTTATTTACGAACGGCTAACTGCAATGGTTTGGGGTGTAGTTACTTTAATAGTTTATTAACTTTGCGGCCATTCATTTGGTTATGATCAAGCAGCTAACTATACACAAGGCAGGCATACAGGATATTGATACCCTGGTGCAGTTGAGCATTACTACCTTCCGCGATGCCTTTGGGCCTGCCAATACTAAAGAAGATATGGATAAATACCTGGCCGAAGAAATGAGCATAGAAAAACTAAGTGCAGAGCTGAATGACAAGGGCAATTATTTCTTTATGGTGAGTGTTCATGAAAAAGCAGTTGGCTACGCCAAAATGCTTGTGGCAGATATACCCGAAGAGCTTGCCGATACCAACCCTGTAGAGATAGAGCGCATCTATGTGCTACAGGCATACCACAATAAAAAGATAGGTGCAGTGCTTATGGATCACTGCATAACATTTGCCGTGCAAGACGGCTATGATATACTGTGGCTGGGTGTATGGGAGCACAATCCAAAGGCCATCAGGTTTTATGAGCGCATGGGTTTCGAGCTGTTTGGCGCGCACGACTTCCTGCTGGGGAATGATATGCAGACGGATGTGCTGATGAAGAAAAAATTAAGTGGTAGTGATCAGATCACTACCACTTCGTAATATTCCTTGGGGTTAAAATATTTTTGAGCGAGGGCCTGCAGATCGGCAGGAGTAACGCTTTTGTAGATCCGTATGTTGTTGTTGAAATAATCTTCGGTAAAGCCATTGAGTATAAGCGTTCTCCAGCGTTGCAATATGGAGAATGGGCCATCCAGGTCGCCGAGGAGGCCGCCGAGGAGGTAGTTCTTTACGAGCAGCAACTCATCTTCTGTGGCTGCTTCGTTGCACAGCAGATCCATTTCGTGGTATATTTCTTTAATGGCATTTTGCACCACATCGCGGCCTGTTTCGGTGTGTATGATGAAGGAGCCGCCATTGAGCTCGGGGGATAATGAGCTGTAGATGCCGTAGGTATAGCCTTTGTCCTCGCGTATATTGCTCATAAGGCGCGAGCCAAAGTAGCCACCAAAGAGGGTATTGAGCACTACGAATGGAGAATAGTCGGGATGATGGCGATTTGGGAATGATCGGCCAATACGTATTGCCCCCTGCACGCCATTAGCGTCATTTGCTATGTTGTGTACTCTTTCTGTGATAGCAGGTAGTTGGTATATGCTTCTGATAGCGGCAGCTTTTTCTGAAACGATATTTCCAAAAAATTCGTTGAGACATTTTACTTCTTTATCGCCCACCTGGCCGGCCATGAAGATGCGGGCATCGGCAAGGTTGTAATTGGTTTTATGAAAAGCTATAAGGTCTTCGCGGTGCAGAGCTTCGATATTTTCTCTTTTAGAGAATCGGCCATAGGGGTGGTTTTCTCCGAATAACAAAGCATCTATCCGCTGATTAGCCACAAACTCGCACTGGCGCAGGTTGATGAGCAATCGCTGTACGGAGTTCTGCTTGTATATCTGCAATTCCTGCTCGGGGAAGGTAGCTTCCAGCAATACTTCGCGTACTATAGGCAGCAGCGCAGGCAGGTGCTTGGTAAGCGAGTAAAGTGTGACCGTGGTAAAGTCGTTGCCCGCAGCCACCTTGAGTTGCGCGCCATAAAATTCGAGCGATGCGTTGATCTGCTCTGCTGTATAGGTGAGTGTGCCATTCTTCAGCAAGCCTGCTGTTGCCTGCGCTACAGATGCCTTCTGCTCCTGCCACAGGCCGGCTTTGAATATCCAGTCTATCTGCAGCACATCCTGCACACCGGCATTGAGCCAGTACACGGGTACACCATTATCGAGATCCTGTTTTTCTATAGCGGGCAGTTTATAATCAAACGTAACGGCATCATGTATGGCGGGCTCTATTGTGCGGTCTAATAACATCTTATCTACTTGAGGGGGTCTTGAATAATTTTATGGTTTTACAAACAGCGCTCTTAATTCACCGGCATCATCGGTACTCATTTTGCCGCCGAGTATCAGCCTCAACTGCCTGCGGCGCAGGGCGCCGTTGTACATTTCCTTCTCTGATTCTGTTTCGGGTACCAGGTCTGGCACTTTGCGCGGGCGGCCATTGGGGTCGAGGGCGACAAAGGTCATGTATGCTTCGTTGGAAAGGTATTTATATTGCGCTGAAAGGTCTTCGCCCCACACCCGCAGGTACACCTCCATAGAAGTATGAAAGGCGCGGGTGAGGCGTGCCTCTATAGTAAGCAGGTTGCCTAATTTAATAGGCTGGGCAAAAGATACATTATCCACAGACGCGGTAACCACCGGGCAGTTGCAATGTTTCTGTGATGCTATGGCAGCTGCAATATCCATCCAGTGCATGAGGCGCCCTCCCATAAGGTTGCCCAGGGTATTGGTGTCATTAGGCAGCACCAGCTCAGACATCACTACAACTGTATCTTGTGGTTTTTTTATTTGCATTGCTCAGTACGGTTAAAAAACGATACAATATTACGCTTAAAGCATCATGAAAAGGTTAAACATTACTGTACCAAGGTGTTTTTAAGAAAACTTATCTCGCGATCTCTAAGGGTATCACGCTTACCTGTGTGCCATTGTTGCTCACCTTTATGTAGTATATACCGGCAGATAATGATGAGGGAAGCATAACGGTTGCCAGGCCTCCGTTTGCGGATAATGGACCGGAGCCTGCACTGCTGCCATTCATATCTATCAACTCGTAGGACCATACGCCGGGTATGGAAGGCAGCTGTAGGGTGATGCTGCCATTTGTAGCAGGATTAGGATATACTTTTACTGTGGTGTTATTGAAGATATTTGCGACACCTGTGGCATCGCGGAGGCGCTGTACATGGGTGGTGGCTGTGTATGGCTGTGTGTATGCGGAATCATTAAAATCTATTTGCGCCAGGGCTGTAACCTCTGCCGGGCGATAGTAATTTTGCTCGTAGGTCGTGTCTTTCTGTCCCTCGGCAAGGTGAAAGAACGTGAGTAATGCATTACTGAACACACTGCCATTGAGAAAGAAGCTGTCGGTATGAATGATCATCGTTTGCACCTGCAGCACATACTGGTAAGGAGAGGGTGTGCCATCTTCTTCCTTCACCCTCATGCGGCCCCAGCCTATTACGGAGTCCTTCTCAATGGTGTACTGCCTTACAATGCCGGGGGCATGGTTGTATGTGGCAGAAAGAAACGATAACTGAAAATCAAGGTCGGAACTGTAAGCCGAAGACCAGGAAGTATGATAGGTGGCCGGTAATGCGATTTTTTTGCGTGGCGCAGTATAGAGCATATTTTGCCCGAGTATGATAAAACTGTCGTTCGAGCCTGAAGTTATTGTTGCGATGCTATAAGCGACCCGCTGAATATCCACACCATACTCCAGGATGCCGGAACTGGTGATGCTTGTATTCACATTGCCCTGGTAGTTAAAGCCTCCGAAGTTATATATGGCGCTGTCGGCATAGCTGTAGGTGCCAGACGCTACTTTGTACAGGAAGTGTACCGGAACGGAGTCCGTAACTACGCTCATATCCCAGGTGCCATTTGCCATAGCGGCCAATGCCGGGAAGGCAGATGTAGAATCCGTTACTTTAAGGCTATCTGTACCCAATACAGAAGTGTAGCCGGTTGGGCTAAGGGTTATCTGTGCCTGCAAGGCCGGGCTTGCGCACAACAGCACAAAAAGCGAGCATAAAATATTTTTCATAAAGATTATTTCACGCAAATATATAGGAGATCCTGATTATTTGCTCAAATGCATACTGCGTTCTTTATACAACTGGCGGAACCAGGGGTCGCGCAGGTTTTTAATGAAGCGTATTGCCTCGCCTGTACTCTTCATCTCCGGGCCTAATTCCTTATTTACATTCGGGAACTTATTGAAGCTGAAAATCGGTTCCTTCACTGCAAATCCATCCAGTTTCTGTTCGATCTTCAGGTCTTTCAGCTTTATTTCGCCCAGCATTACTTTTGTGGCTATGTTGAGGTACGGTATACCATAAGCCTTGGCAATGAATGGTGTGGTACGGCTGGCCCGGGGATTTGCTTCTATCACAAATACTTTGCTGTCTTTTATTGCGAATTGTATATTGATCAGTCCCTTTACGTTCAGGCGCAAGGCTATTTTTCGCGCTATATCGGCCATTTCTTCCACTACCAGCGGGCCGAGGTTGAACACAGGCAACAAGGCATGGCTATCACCACTGTGAATGCCTGCCGGCTCTATATGCTCCATAATGCCCATGATGTGTACATCCTCGCCATCGCATATGGCATCGACTTCTGCCTCCTGGCAGCGGTCGAGGAAGTGATCTATGAGTATCTTATTGCCGGGGAGATGCTTGAGCAGGCTCACTACACTTTTTTCCAGCTCATCGTCATTGATGACGATGCGCATACGCTGGCCACCCAGCACATAAGACGGGCGCACCAGTACGGGATAGCCCACTTCTTTGGCCACTTCAATGGCCTCATCAGTGGTATATGCCGTGCCGTAGTTGGGGTAAGGAATACCCAGCTCCTTCAGTGTATCGCTGAAGCGGCCACGGTCTTCGGCAATATCCATACTGTCATAAGAGGTGCCTATTATTTTTATGCCTTTTTCGTGCAGGCGCTGTGCCAGTTTCAAGGCCGTTTGGCCACCTAATTGCACGATCACGCCATCGGGCTGCTCATGCTCTATGATCTCCCAAAGGTGTTCCCAGTATACCGGCTCGAAGTAGAGCTTGTCGGCAATATCAAAGTCTGTAGAAACGGTTTCAGGGTTACAATTCACCATTATAGATTCATAGCCACACTCGCGTATAGCTATAAGACCATGGGTGCAGCAATAATCGAACTCAATGCCCTGCCCTATACGGTTAGGGCCTGAACCAAGTACAATGACTTTCTTCTTTTTGCCGAGCTGACTTTCATTAGATAATATGGTAGCTGCGCCCGCTACCGGTGCGTTTTCGAATGTGCTGTAATAGTATGGGGTCTTTGCTTCAAACTCGGCGCTACAGGTATCAACCATCTTAAAGACGCGTGTGATGCCTGCGGCTTTCCTGTGTTCATATACTTCCTCGGCAGTGCAGTCTTTTACCAACTCTGCCAGCTGCTCATCGCTAAAGCCCATTTGCTTTGCGCGCCTCATCAGCTCATGTGGCAGCTTTTCGAGGTGCTTGTATTTGCGGATCTCCACTTCCATGTTCACAATATCCTGTACCTGGTACAGGAACCACCTGTCTATTTGTGTCAGCTCACGAATTGTCTTTATAGATACCCCCGCAGCCATAGCTTCTTTGATGCGGAAGATACGGTCCCATGTGGGGCGTTTCAGTGAGTCTATTAATTCTTCAGGACGCAGCCTGCTGGCGCTGATGAAGGACAGGCCGGTAGCATTATTCTCCAGGCTCTGGCAGGCCTTCTGTAAAGCCTCAGTAAATGTGCGGCCAATGGCCATTACCTCGCCCACTGATTTCATTTGCAGGCCGAGCGTATCATCTGCTCCTTTGAATTTATCAAAATTCCAGCGGGGCATTTTTACGATCACATAATCGAGCGCGGGTTCAAAATATGCAGATGTGGTTTGTGTGATCTGGTTCTTCAATTCATCGAGGGCATAACCAATAGCCAGCTTTGCCGCGATCTTGGCAATAGGATAGCCGGTAGCTTTTGATGCCAGCGCTGACGAGCGGCTAACGCGCGGATTGATCTCGATAGCGATTATCTGTTCTGTTTCGGGATTGAGGGCAAACTGCACATTGCAGCCACCGGCAAAGTTGCCGAGGTCGCGCATCATCATTATAGCCGTATTGCGCATGAGCTGGAATGCTGAGTCACTCAATGTCATTGCAGGCGCTACGGTAATGCTGTCGCCGGTATGGATGCCCATGGGGTCAAGGTTTTCTACCGTACAAATGATCACTACATTATCATTCATATCGCGCAGCAGCTCCAGCTCAAATTCTTTCCAGCCCAGCATAGCCCTTTCTACAAGTACCTCGTGCATCGGCGATGCGGTGAGGCCCCTTTCGAGTGCGCCATCCAGCTCCTCTTTGTGCATGACAATACCACCGCCCGAGCCGCCGAGCGTAAACGATGGGCGGATAACGATAGGCAAGCCTATTTGTTGTGCAAATTCTTTTCCTTCCAGTAATGAATTGGCGGTCCTGGCTTCGGCAACCGGAACTCCGAGCCTGATCATCCATTGCCTGAATAATTCACGGTCTTCGGCTTTATCTATAGCTTTAATGTCCACACCGATCAGCCTGACGTTGTATTTTTCCCATATCCCCAACTCATCTGCTTCCTTGGCCAGGTTGAGGGCAGTTTGGCCACCCATGGTAGGCAATACTGCATCTATGTCGTTTTCCTCCAATATCTGTTCAATACTTTCCACCGTAAGTGGCAGCAGGTACACCCTGTCGGCCATAATAGGGTCGGTCATTATTGTTGCCGGGTTAGAATTGATCAGGATCACCTTTATCCCTTCTTCCCTCAGGCTGCGGGCAGCCTGCGATCCGGAGTAATCAAATTCACATGCCTGGCCTATAACGATGGGCCCAGAGCCTATAATAAGTACACTTTTAATAGAAAGATCGCGCGGCATTTTATGTCTGAACTATGATTTTATGATAAAAATTATTTTTATGCTTTATAGGGTTAAAAAGCGTGATGAGCGGATATGAAAATCGGGCTCAACGCCCGAGGTGCAAAAGTATAGAAAAATGGCATTCGATGCGTATGAATATTTTGTGAAAAGATGAGTTTACACATGTTACCCTGCCCAATTGCGATAAAAGTAATAATTGCTAAAGTACCTTAATGTGAATATTAAAATGACATAAAATACATATATTAATTCATTCATTATACACATGGTATAATATTAGCTGTGCGGAGATTAATATTTACCTACTTTTGCGTGAGAATGGTGCAAAACCCATCTGATATTGATACACTTTTTCGCATTTTGCGACAATTATAAAAAAAATTGCCATAATGAGTTTTTTAGGATTTTTCAAATTTCTGACACAGGAAATAGCCATAGATCTTGGCACAGCCAACACACTTATCATACACAACGACCAGGTGGTTGTTGATGAACCATCGATAGTAGCGATAGACCGCACTACTAATAAAATAGTAGCAGTAGGAAAGAAGGCTATGATGATGCATGAAAAAACACATGAGAACCTGAAGACGATACGCCCGCTCAAAGATGGCGTGATCGCAGACTTTAACGCGGCGGAAGGTATGCTGAGGGAAATGATCAAGCTGGTGTACCCAAAGAAGCCTATGTTCCCTCCAAGCTGGCGTATGGTTATTTGCATACCATCGAGCATTACGGAAGTAGAAAAGAGGGCTGTACGCGATTCGGCAGAGCAGGCAGGAGCCAAAGAAGTGTATATGATACATGAGCCGATGGCTGCGGCGCTGGGTATAGGTATAGACGTGGAAGAGCCTACAGGCAATATGATCATAGATATTGGCGGTGGTACCACAGGTATATCTGTGATAGCACTGGCAGGTATAGTATGCGACCAGTCTATACGTATAGCGGGTGATGAATTTACAGGTGATATAATGGAAGCCATGCGCCGCTACCATAGCTTAATGATAGGAGAGCGCACGGCAGAACAAATAAAGATACATGTAGGCTCTGCACTGAAAGAGCTGGACAACCCACCCGATGATATAGCAGTGAACGGGCGCGACCTGGTAACAGGTATACCGAAGCAGATAATGGTGAGCTACCAGGAAGTGGCCGAGGCTCTGGACAAATCGATATTCAAAATAGAAGAAGCTATTTTGAAAGCGCTGGAAAGCACACCACCTGAGCTGGCAGCTGATATATACCGCCGTGGACTGTACCTTACAGGTGGCGGAGCATTGCTGAGAGGGTTGGACAAACGCATATCCCACAAAATAAAACTGCCGGTGCATGTGGCCGATGATCCGCTGCGCGCAGTGGTGAGGGGTACCGGTATGGCGCTTAAAAACATAGCGAGAATGCCTTTCCTGATGAAATAGTATTGCATAATCCATCCCGATAATTATCGGGACCAAAGTCCAAATCCCAAAATCCAGATTACAAAGTCTGATTTTTGGGTTCCAGGTTTCAAATTTCAACCAATAGAGAAAAGTGCGCAATTTCATATTTTTTATACGCCGCTTTTTCAATCTCATATTATTCCTGGCGCTGGAAATAGTATGCGTGATCCTCATTGAGCATACCAACACCTTGCAAGGCAACGACATTGTAAGCTCTGCCAACACAGTATCGGGTATTGTGTATAAAAAACAGAGTGATGTGGTCTATTACTTCGGGCTGAGGAAAATGAATGACAGCCTGCTGAATGAGAACGCTTTACTGCGCCAGAAGATAGACCGGATAAGCAGCGTAGACACACTGAAGGACAGCCTGGTGCATAAGAAGATAGCGGGAACGGATACGGCCACACACATTGTAAAATACGCTGACTACCTGTACCGTACCGCGCGCGTAGTGAACAACTCGACCAACGCAAGCGACAACTACATAACCATAAACAGGGGAACAAAAGACGGTATAAGCAAAAACATGGCTGTAATATCCGGTACCGGTGTAGTGGGCCGTGTGGAGCATGTGTCAGCGCATTTTGCCAGCATACTATCGGTGCTGAGCACCAAACAAAGGATAAGCGCCAAACTGAAGAACGGAACCAACGGCTTTGTGATATGGGATGAAAAAAGCCCGGACCTGCTGACGATGATAGATGTGCCGCAAGATGTGCAACTGAGAAAAGGCGACTCGGTGCTTACCAATAACTACTCTCTTTATTTTCCGCCGGACATACTGATAGGCACTGTAGTGAAAACGCAGGCATTGAAGAAAAACGGGCTGCAACTGATATACCTGCAATCAGCGACAAACTTTCATAACCTGCAGTATGTGTATGTGATCGAAAATAAAATGGCAGGCGAAAAGAAACAACTTGAAGATTCATCGGCATCAAAAAAATAGCAAGTGAACGTTTATCTGAAAAATATTTTACGATTTTGCATCATCATACTGCTACAGGTGCTGATACTGAATAAGATAACGCTACGCTGGTGGAGTGAGCCTGTCGGCTTTCCTATTTTTATACCTTATGTATACCCGCTCTTTATACTACTGCTGCCCTTTGAAACGCCGGTATGGGCATTGCTGATCATGGGCTTTTTATTGGGTGTATCTATTGATTCGTTTATGAATACGGCAGGTATGCATGCCTTTGCCACCATACTGCTGGCCTACCTGCGCACCAATGTGCTGAGCGCGCTGCTGCCCAGGAACCTGTCGGAATATGCCGGGCAGCAACCATCAATAAAAAGCATGGGCTGGATGCCCTTTCTTGTGTACAGCTCTTTTCTTATAGTGCTGCACCACCTGGTGTTCTTTACGATAGAGCTTTGGAATTTTTCGAACATTGGCTTCCTGATGCTGAAGGTGCTGGCCTCATCAGTTACCTCAATGCTGTTCATCATTGTTTATCTTTTGCTCTTTACAAAGCAAAGCACTTCGAGAATTTAAGTCAGATTAGTCGAGTGGTAAGATTGTATTAAACTCAAGCCCATAACCCAGGACAGTAACATCTGGCTTGATCCAGTTCATTAAAATTTGCCCTCCCGTATTAACAGCACAATTCACTTGCTTGATCCACGCTACACCGAGATCATCTTCTATCATGCTTGATGAAAAGTATATCGAAGTAAAGTAAGCGACATTGTTTGGCAAATATCCTACAGGTAAAGTAGCCATTAACGAATATATTGCTGATGGAGACGCTACAAAATTTTGCGCATTACTCGCAATCAAAGCCCCCCTTATCTGTAAGGTATTGGCCATGAGGTTTTTTTTGTAATAAATAGTGCCGGTGACACCACCACTAAGGGCAGGTGTGCTTACTGCCAATGAGCTCCATCCGGATTCACGCCCACCTTGCCCGAACACCAACTGGAAGGGCTGTAAACTGGCGAGCGGAAATTGTGTGGGGCTTGTAACGGGTGGGCCTACTGATATGGTTGCTGTTTTATTGAGTATGGCGCCATAGCTACTGCCATCGTTGTAAGTGAGGCTGGTAGCGGCAGAAGAGATGGTGACCAAAACAACATCACCCAATCCAAGTGCGGAGTAGGAACTGGTATTGAATTTTATCATTTCGCCATTATAGAAGAACCAACCATCGGAAATAGTTGTGGTACCCAATGAAAAACTCTCGCTCATGCCTGTGATCAGGGATGGTCCATTGCCGCCCATTGCGCCAAAGGCGTTGATACATTCTGTGTAGGCTGTTTGCAGATAGTCCAGCTCATCCTGCGTAAGCGGGAAGCCGCCGGTGTGTGTAAAGTCAATCGCTTTCATGATGTTGTATTTGAAGTGAGGAGAAGAAGTGAATGAAGAAATTAAAAAGTAACAATAGTGTAATTGCTGCGGCCAGGGAGCCTGTATTTATCTGTTAATGCCCTGAGGTGGGCCGTGTCAAACACAACAGCAGATGGTACGTGTATAATGAAACATACACCGAATGTATACGTTTCGATATCTGTGAAGAGCCATTCGGGGTCGGGGTATGTGGTTGTGCCTTCTTCACTTACGAGGCCCAGCCACAAAGGCTTTGCTTCAGGTACTGTATAAAGAAACAGCGGATCCCTGAAGGGGCCATCAGTGATGTATATGCCCCGGCCGGTGTTATCGAATGTATCATTGAGCGCGGCTTCGAGGTAGCATACCTGCCCGTCGTGTGCGAGTACATACAGGTTTGCAGTGCGGTTTACAGAAAAGAAGCCATATAGCCATTTCACCGGCGTGATGAGGCATTGCAGCCATGCCGTCATTATAGAGTTCCTTAGCTTCACGGGTAGCATCTGCGGCACCAGCGCGCCATAGTCGATATCAAACAATGCCATTTCTTATTTTTTAGGATCAGGTTAAATAATATGCGCTCAATTATACTGTGTAAGGAGCATAGCTTACATGCGCAGCAAACCATGTTGTATCAAGTGCCATGTAGCCTGCATCGGGAGTGTATTGTGTACTGATAATTACCGGGGGCGTAGATCCGTAATATGCCTGAACACTCACCTCATCTGCAATCACTACACCTTCTATTGCCTGCATGGCCGCAATAAAGCTGTTAAGTATGAACACTCCATTGAAAGGCAGGTTGGCGAGAAAGGAATTTATCGCGTCCTTAACCGGTGTAGATGTGCTGCCATCGAGGCGCGCGCCGGTATTGTCTAATACAAGCGGATCATAGTAAACAACGATGGATGGTTGGAAAGTATCGGCAGGCCCGCTGGTGCATTGTACGTGAACACCTGCGTCTTTTACCCGGCCCATGTAGGTAGTAAATGCAGTAAGCTGTGATGTACTTAGCGCTACCAATGCGCCGACGGTGCCGCTGGCCACCTTTACCCTGACGAGATTAGTTAACTCTACTGCTGCGGCATAAGTGACTATGAGACTGGGGTCGCCGGCGGGCGCAACAGGTCTATACACATCAGTATCTGCAGGTAGCGTAGCACCATATTGAAAAGCCTTTGCTATAGTAGTGTACCATTGAAGGGTATGTGGCTTTTGCGTGGCTATTATGCCGCTCACTTCAGTTACATGGTCGTCATACAGTACCTCCAGGGTCCATTGACAAAAGGCCACTACATACGTCCATAGATACCAGATAGCTACGCCACTGGTGCTGGTGAGCAGGGGGCCGATCGTGGTATCGGCATTTTTTGCATCCACAATGCTTTGCTGTATCTGCGCTATTGTTCTTGCCATGATCATTCATTTTTTGGGTGCAAGCGATATGCTCCCGGTTATCAATTCATTAGTTCTTAAAATGTTAGCCGACCTCTACCACGCATTGCATGCCTGAAGAAGGTAAGCTACCACCCGTATAAGTGTATGTAGCCATTACACCAAATGTATAAGTGCCTGCGGCGAGTGTGCAGCAGAGTTTGTTGGTGTTAGTGGGGTCTGCCGGGTCTGGGCCAAGGCTGGTGATACCTGAGCCGCCTGTGGCAGCATCGGTCCAGGTAAGATCATGAACAGTTAAGCCACTAATGCCCGGTGTATAATGACTGCGTGTGAGCCTTACAACCACGCCGCCGGGTACACCGCTTACTAACGCAACATCTAAAGAGGGTATAAGGAATTCTTCTACGGTCTGGCTGCTGCTGTCGTGGATGATCGCCGGGTGGCAGTGTGCCTGGTTGCCGTTCACGTCCTCAAAAGTGAGCAGTGATGTAGGGTCTATTGCGCCAAAAACGATCATATAGCTATGGCCTGCGGTCCAGGGTATTTGATAAGGGATGCTTTCTGCTGTCATATCAGTAGCTGCCAGTTCATTTGTTATGGTCGGCGACCCGCCTATTATATCGGTAGTTATATAATGGACCACGTTTGGCTCACTGGGGTAGCCGCCCACACCGGGTACAAGGCCATACACAGATATGAAGCCTGTATCGCCGTTTACGCTGAACTGGTAATTATGTGTAACTGACGGACGGCTGGTAGTACTAGGAACTGCCTTGATGACAGGCATCAATACCACCTGCATTGATAAAGGAGGGGGAGGCGTATATGCGAGCGTGCCTATTACATATCCATTTTGGTTGAGGTATTGTTGCACTGCCGCCCCTGTGCTGCCTGCCGCAGCTATACAGGCATCACTTATGACGTAAGGTGTACCCACAACAGGCATATCGCTGACCGCTACGTTATTGTCCCTGCAAAATTGTGCTGCTCCTTCCAAACACCCGCATCCCATGATGATGACATCCGTCATGCTTTGATTTGGCTTTACTGTTATCGTCGTGTTCATGATGTGTTCTTTTCAAACAATTAATTAAGATGAAGTGCTTGCCATGAATCAGGGGTAATATGCGTTGGTATTAATAACGCCGGTTTGATCAAGCGCAACGCTTTTTACGTTCATGCCATCTTTGGTGAATTCAACACTAATGGCCCTTACCAGCTCTTGTATATTCTCATCATCAAAGTATTCGAACGCTCCTACGCAGAGCGTGGGGGTTTGCTTGAAGTCGCCTTTATTGTTGAGTATCAGCTGCTTCTGGTGTTGGGCTGTGCTTTCTACAGATGTGAAGTCACCGGCTGCTATTGCGGTATCGGCATTATCAGTAAGCCCTATATCTATCATTTTTGTCGCCATGGTTATTAGTGTTTTACGGTGGTGTCTTCGATACTGCTATAATCGCCCAATGTATCGGCTGTTATTGCGAGCTTCAATTTTGCCTGTAATGCGCTTGGGGAGCCACTGCCGGGCTCATCAACAGGGATCCCGTTTATTACGGCTATCAAATGACTAAGCAACGTGGTCGTTTTATCTAATTGCGTCTTCAGCTCCGGCGTGACCGTAAGGCCGCCATTACTGCCATCGTTAAATTGTATAAGCCCATCGGTCACGGTTACTTTGCTTGATCCCAGAACGATAGATACCTTCACCAGGTCGCTTGCTTTTAGCAAGCTCCATTCGCCCGGACCATCTATGCTTCCGATGATCACATTGCTGTTATCCTTGGGTAGTAGCACTACACCGTTCTCATCGTTGGTAATTACGTTCAGTAACACGCCTTCGCTGTCATCGCTTGGCAGCACAGTCATGGTGTATTCGGTCGCATCCACGCTGCCTGCTACCACAGTGCCGCTGACGATCTCGTAGGGCTTGTGTGTTAGCGCACGAATACCTTTTCTAATTTTATCTGTATTCTTTGTCATTAGCTGTTATTATTAGCGAAACCTATCTGCGAGCCTATTCCTATTATCCTTCGTGCGCCTGCTGTGCCGAAATGAACTTCCATATCTTCGATGATGTAGGTGCCGTTGCGTTCGGGATATCTGTCGTCAGTTATATAAGCAGTATAACCAGGGGTAGCGTAAGGCTGCAAAAAGGTGTTGATGCTGCCTTCATATCCCGAATAGTTTTGCCTGTAAGCAGTTTCATTGGCCAGTTGTTTCAGCACAATTGCATCTGCAATATGGTTGAGTATCTTTTTATGGGTACGTACAAAATTCTTGAAGACATCGGATGTGGCAGACAGCTTTTCTCCATTTGCCAGCTTTTTTGAATATTCTACCTGTACGGGATCATTCTCAGTCGTTCGTTCTTTCAGGTCATTTGTCTTTGGCACATTGTACCCAAGGCGGTAATTGACTGTACCCATATTTAGAATATCCTTACCATTTGCAGAAGGCGTGTACAATTGGCCGCACCACAATACACCCGGCTGTATAAAAAAGCAAGACAAACAACCATCTGTATATTTCGATAGGCTGTTAATAATGTCTAACCCGCAGCCTGATACTTTTACGTTGCTTAAAGTAATATCGGCGTTGCATTGCACACTAATATTGTACTTGCCATCTACCTCTGAAACAGCATCTGTCAAAAGATCTTTTATGGTGACCGACGGATAGAATTTATCTATAGTATTCCTCCGCAACAGCCAGCTATATCCTTCGCACTCTACCTCCAGCGGCATACTAAGGCCGCATCTTTTCACAAAGCCTGTAAATTCTGTTTGCAGGTCATTATTATACCCCAGCTTTATAGTTACCGGATCTCCTTCCGAAAACTGTTTGCCGGTAATAACTACCTCCGGCGACACAGAGCCATTAGTCACAATCCGTGCTATAGAAGGTATCTTTATGGTGGCTGTTTCCGTTATGCTATGCAGGCTGCGGCTAATGCTGATCTCATTAACACCGCTGAAACTGAAATTGCCGATCGTAATATCACTCCCAAGTACAAACATTATGATATGGATATAAGGTTAAAAGGTTCGTCACTTACAAGACGCAATTCGTATGGCCTTACGTTTTTCACACCTGCGATAGACGGGAATATCAATTCTTTGATCACCACCTGGTCGCTGCCGCTTCTGTCGGGCCGTAACAGAAATATGTCTGTTAATGGGCATTGAATAGATAAGGCTATGTTTTGCTCATACAGATCGCGCAGGGTTGTCACATCTGCCTCTGGAAATTCATTGGTGTTACTGATGATAAAACCCTTGACAACTATTTCGTAGTCCTGGATGTTTATTAATTCTTTCACTGTTCCACGTCTTTCTGTTAAAGGTGTTTCAATGATCGTCTTTCTCGAAGTGATGGAAATAACCTGGTATGGCAGCCACCAGTCTTTTAGTGATCCTGTAGTATTGTCCCCAACAAGCAGTCCATCTCCACTATTTAGCTTCGCATCATCAGGATAAGTCACTTTTATCGGCATAAAGTATTCCCTGCCATTGGCATCATTGCCGTAATAAGCGCTACCCTGCGCGCCGTTATCCGTTCTGCGAACAGCCCCTGCATTCGGGATTTTATCGTTAGGTACGGGTTGAAACTGGGGATCGAACGCTTGGGTTTTGTAGCCGAAGGTTTGTTCAAACAGATCAGCCAGGTCAAATGTTAACTCTGCCATAATTTATGATATTGTGCTTGCGCTATTGATTATTTCTAATAAAGCCTCTTCCACTTTTTGTTTGATATTATTTATGCCTTCTTTTACATCGCGTACATTTATCGTCAAATTCTCAATAAGGGATTTGTTTACATGTAGGTTCACATTTTTCTTGTCTGGCATTTTCGGGGATCCCGTCTGCTTAATATTTCTATCCTGAGGAATGTTCCTTGTGACCAAATGTGCAATTGTATCTTCTTGCTCTGTTTTCCCCGAATAAATATTGCTCTTTCCTGTTTTATGTAGGTCGTTACCAAACCTTTCTGATATATCCCCAGTTCTTATCAAGTCATCTCCAGAAAGATTAGTAGCTAATTGGGAATTAAACCGATCTGCGGTTGATACTACATCAGTAATAGTTGTGTTATCATCAGGTTGTGGCGAGAGGATAGGGTAATTAAGAGAATTCACATGCCATGGGTTTATGATCTGAAATGGAATATCAATAGAAGGCTCCGTTATTGGAAGTATCGCATTATGAAGCGGTTTAAATATCTTGGCTTTATGTTTCCTTTGTAATCTGTCCTCATAAGGTACTTCCCTGGATTTCTTTATTAGCTTATATAGTTTCTCAAGCGCCATCGCTTGTAGAGCAAGTATCAATCCTTGTGGGCCAAGCAACGATCCGATCAGAGCTATTTCTCCTATATTGTTTTGTAAAAGTGGCAGTATTGACGCAGTACGTTTTTGTTTACTTATTTGATTTGAACTTGGGCTCGACAAATTAAACGCTTGTAATTCTTCATCCCACGCAAACATTCTCTTCAAATAAAGGCTTTCCGGGTCTTGGTAATAGCCGTTTTGCTTTAGCCTATGTGCGTAGTCGGCAAAACTCGAGGCATTTAAAGGAGGCCCTGTTTTATTCCCTTTTCTTTTTTGATTTAGATGTGCATATGGTATCCACCTCTTCACGAAATCCTGCATATCATTGAAGTGTGCGTACGGTACTCTGATACCTGAGGGGCTTTCCTTTGCGGGAGCAAAAAAATTATTACTCGGCGTAGCTATCTTACTCAGTGCCGGAGTATATTTTATACCGGCATAGTTATTATTCTCAACAACAAGTTTCTTGTTAAACCCGTCTGTCTCATGTGCGGCTTGTGCCATTAGCATACTTAGCTGTGGTTCAGAGTAACCACTTTCTATTAAAGCCTGTTTAAACCTATAGGCCAGTGCTACATTCAACTTTGACATTTTTATTTATTTTTACATTATGTACCATACTATGAAGAGAATAATTGTCGCACCCCTTTTATTTATATTCTTTCATTCCCACGCCCAGATAGTTCTGAAAGGATATAACTGTAGGTATTTCCCTGACCAAATGCCCAATACAATAGCGGAAATGTACAATGGAAATGATACCTTTCGTTTTACATTGTATAGCAGGGATATATGGGGAGAAGAAGATGGTAAAAAGGCCAGCCCGGCTGAAGATTTAAAAATCGGACTAAAATTGTGCTTTGATCATTTGCCCTACACAAAAACAAAGGACGGTCTGTACATATGTACCGGTAAAGGAGACAGCTATTACTATGTCGTTTATGTACCTGAGCAAATGGTTACATTGTCCATAAGGTCTGGGCTGTGCGATGAAGATTTCAATGAGAAGTCAAAATGGCTACTTGCCCAGGTAAGATTGAACAGAAAGACTAAGAAAGACATGTACTTTATTAATGAAAAAAATCAAACTTGCCAGGATCCTGATGAATATCCTCATAAATAAAGCACAATAATTAGTCTACTCTACTTCTTGCCTCCATATTCCATATATACTGTAGATGAGCCAGCTTTTTAGCAAATGCCTCATCGCTCAGCTTTTGATGATCAAGCCCTGGTAGATAATACTCAAGAAGTGTCTCAAGATATCCTAAGGAATCGTGCGCAGGGCCACCGCGCGATTCCTCTATAAGTTTACCAGCGTTGCCTTTTTCCCGTCCAGCTTTTCTTTGAGCTCCTGCGCCACGCCTATAAACATCTGGTCCTCTTTGAGTATCTCTTCGCTGCCACCAATAAATGTCACATTGGCAAGTTCCTCAAAAATGGCAAGGGCTTTATCTTTATCTGCCTTGCTCATCGCACAGTTTAGTTCATGCCTTCCGGGGTTTTTAAAATAGCCTACGTGGCCATCTACTTCTATGGCATAGATACCATACTTAAATTTTGCTTTCCATTCCGTTATTTGGGTATCAGATACCTGGCCGATAAGTGTATAGTTGTTTTCCATTTTTAATAATTGTTCTGGTTAATTTTTTATTGAGTGATCAGCCTTAGAAAAACAATTGGGAGTGTCACATCCATGTTTTTGGCACCTTGTTCCCAACCTTTTTCAAAATCTTTTACTTCCACGCCTGCAAGGGTATCGGTTTGTAATGCACGGGGTCCTTTCGCCTTGTAGGTGATGATGATGTCGAATTGCATATCCAGTATGTCATCGCCGCCTGCTGCTATAGCTGCGCGGTTCATATCATCTATCGCGCCTTTCAGCACCTTTATTTGGCCTTCATAGGTCCTGTTGCCGCTTTGTATGCTTATCGGCTCATCCCCTGCTGCGTGCAGCAATTGTTTTTCTTTCGCGGCTTTATATTTTACGCCGCGTATCTTGGTGAGTGGCGACCCGGCAAATATTACCGTCATATCGGCCCACTCACAATCTTTACTGTCAAAAAATGGTATTGATGGCATAGCTTAGTGTATTATGATCCAGCAGTGTTGTTAACTGCTTGATCCGGTTATAAAATATTATAGGTACTACTGGGCAGGGTTATCGAAGCCAAGGCTTATTTCTATGTCTGTTGCATAGCCTACCGGTGTTACGGTCAGCACTACATTCAGTTGGTTAGTGCTTAGTATATTTTGTGCAGGGTCTATAAAGCAGCTTATAGCGCTTATTTCCCTGTTGGCGGTCATGGTGTTATTCACCTGGTTCACTATTTGCTGGCTCAGCCACTTGCAGAAGCCCGCGTCTAATGTACCATCTGCATTCACGGGTACTTCGTCATCTATTTCCTGTACAAATGTGGTGTAGGCCAGAATGTGGGCCTTATCTATCACCCTGCCGCGTGCCAGCATACAATAATCATCAGTGGTGGCTGTGAGCATCGGGTCGCCACTGAAGAAATACCCGCTTACATTAGGATAGGTGATGAAGGTGATAAACCCTTTGCTTGCAATCACTGAGGCATCACTGCCACTTTCTTCCAGTGTGGTAGAATTCAGGAATGCAGCAGTATTGGTCAGCGCACCTGATCTCACCCTGCTTATTTTTCTTTGCACAGGTATAGAGGCTGTAACACCCAGCAGCAGGCCCACACATGCTGCATGGCCGCTCACAGTATCGCCTATCAATATAGCAGTGCGGTTATTTGTAGTACCCGTAGTCTCATCAGTGAGGCTCGATGGGGTGCCGGCATAAGAGCTGCCCCCTATCACACACCTGAACGGCTTTTCTGCTTCGAAATAGCTTGCCGCCATCACTGCCATATTGCTTGCCGCAGTATATACATCGGCATTCAGCGAGTGTGTTACTGTAATAGTGCCGCCACCGCTGGCTATAGCCACATCGTCACTGAGGAGGCCCAGCACTTTGATCTTGCCGTTGGCATAATCCAGCAATTTTTTTGCGCCATTAACATTGGTGTGGTCGGCCATCTGTGCTATGGTTACAGTTGCTGCGGTCAGCATCAGGTACAGTTGCGCGCCATCGCCTGCCTGGTCATAAAATTCCTGTAGCTGTTTTATGGCGAAAGGATTATAGGTCGCTGTTATGCCTGCAGTGGCTACATCGGCCATGCCTGTTACCAATATTGGCGTACCGGTGGTATAGCCGCCACTTTCTGTAACACCGGTCAGCACCATACCGGCTATACCGTCATTCGTTTGGATCGTTCCTCCAAGCTGGCCGTTGGCCAGCGTAATATTTACACTTCCCATTGTTTGTTTAGTTTTTTGGATCTGTTATTATTCTGCATCGTATTCATCGTACGGGTCAGCCAAAAGATCATTTTCAGGATCGTAGTTAGCCAGTTCTTCCAGTTCAGTATCCACTTCTTCCCTGGTCATGGTGGTTATCTTACGGTCTTGCAATCCCTTGGCGTGGTTAAGTGCGTTCTGTTCTTCAAAGAAGGCCAGGTTATCGCTCGTGAAGTAGAGCTTATCTGCACGTACATGGTTGTCGAAATGTGATCTTGCATTTTTCATGATTATCATTTTATGTGTATTGAATGAAGCCGGCCAGTGCTTTATCTTCAGGCTTGCGTATGTGCCGTACTACTTCATAGCCTTCCCTGCTGCCGTTGGTATTGCTATTGCCTTCTATGGTGTGTATCAGTAGACCGGTAGCGGTAACCTCCGTTTTTTCAACTATACCTGTGTGTCCTTCTGTGGTGCCAAAGAGAAGAATGAACTGCATTCCTGGCAATATTGACCCCGGTGTTTTGATCGCATTTTCGCGAGGTAACCTTTTTATGAATGGGCTATCCAGGCTTTTATTCCAGCAGTCGTGTACCCCGGCAGTATGTATCAGCGGGTTGCCCCTGTTCAGTTTCCCTGCTGCTTCGCGGTAGCACCAGTACACAAATGCCTGGCACCAGGCGTAGCCGGGGTTTAGCCCCACAGCTTTGAGGTATTCATTAACCATTGGCCCGCTGTTACTACCTATTGGCTGCTCGCTTTGGCCTACCTGGCCTTGCGCTATCTGCAAGGCCAGGGCGGTAAGTTCATTGTTGTTCATGTGATGAGGATTTAAAGAGGCTGGTAAGGATAGTTTTTGCACTATTGGTATTTATGCGGCTGTTTTCGAGGCCGAATATTTAGCTTGCGTGTATAGGTCATACAGGCTTTGCTTCAGGCGCTGGCCATCCAGTGTACCTGCCAGCAGGCTGGCCAGTTTTTGTAATACCGCATCCTGCAATTGGGGGTCGCGCAGTTGTAGCTGTTTTATAAAGCAGGATAGCTTGTCGTTGGCATCAGTATATTGTTTGCAGGTGTCTGCTATGGTCAGCGCGTCTATTACTTTGGTCAGCGCTGCTACAAGTTCCTGGCGTATCTCATCGTCCAGCTCGCCAGGTATGATGGCCGTAATGATATTTGCCGCTGGGGAGGAAAGCATTGATTTAAGCGCCGATGTTATTTGCAGGGCGGTATCTATATGCGCGTCTATATAGTTATCAAACTCTTTCAGCAATGCTTTTATCTGTGTCTTTAGTTTTGAACAGAACATAGTTGTTTTGGTTTTATGGTTGATGATTGTTTTGTATCACACTGTTTTCCAGTGTGTGTATACGTGTAGAATGCTCATTGAGGCGGCGGTGTATCAGGGCATCCTGTTCCTGTAATCCTTTTATCTGCTGGCCTTGTATAGTTGTAGCGCGGGTCAGCTGTTTTAGTTCCAGCACTATATCATCCAGCCGCTTAATGACCTGGCCTGTTATCATCTTCATTACAAAGCCCAGTATAGTAGCCATGATACCCGCCACCGCAATAAGTATCCATATTTTAATTTCAGAGACCATATATCTCCTTCTTATTTGTTAAATGAACTGATGATCCATTATACGCTGATTACGCTGCGGCCTGCACTATTGATATGATACCTTTGCCATCTGCCCTGCGTATCCTTGCGCCCATACGCACGCTCACGCTGTATACATCACCGTACAATGTAGGGTCACCTATACGCTCGAAGAAGGTGATCTGGCCGAGCGCTCTTTCTACCGCGCCTATCTGCCAGCACAGTACGCCGTCATTGTCCGTTGCATTTGGTGCGCTGCCATAAGGGTTCACTACGGGTGTACCGTCATTGGTATAGGTTACTACGCCGCCGCGCATCATGATATTGAACCCGAAAAGCCTGCCCAGTACGCCGTCTTTTACATTGTATGCCGCACTGAAGTCACGGTACTGCGTTACGCTCATGTCATCTGTCAGTTGCTGAAACATATCTGCACTGATCAGTGCGTACCTGCCTTCCATAGGCACATTCTGCTTGTTCAGTTGCAGTTGTGCGTTCTTCAGGTCTGCCACGGTAAAACGGCAGCGGTTGCCGGTGGTGCCGGTAAGTGTAGTAGCGGTCGAAGATCCGGTTGTGCGCAATATTGTACCTACACCACCTGTGGGTGCCCAGTCTATGAGCAGGTTATCGGCCACCGTTTGCCTCAGCGAAGACTCATACTCGCCCAATACACTTTCACGCTTGTTGTAGCTCAGTTCATACGTCTCAGCATTAGGGATCAGTATCGGGTCTGTGGTAAACTCATCCAGTGCGTAGGTGATGTCCGAATCGGTGCGCTGCACTACAGTTGCCGGCAGGCTGGTCCTGTTTTTCACTACGTTGGCTGTTGCCCCTGCTTGTGGTATATGCACTACATGCCCCTGCAATACATACTGCCCAACGTCTGTTGATGCCAGTAAGAACTCATTGTTCTTGAATAGGTTTCCTTCGATGTGGTCTTGCCAGATCTCTTTTTGGATTGCCATTGTTTACTTGGTTTTGGTTAAAAAATTGATTGATGGTATTAAATAGTTGGAGGGATATAGCTATTAAAAGCATAGCCATTTAATGCCCCGGCCGGAGCGGTATACTTACTGAAGTATATAATAGAAAATTACAAGGTCCTATCAGGTGCAGAAGAATGCGCACCGCCCTTCTTAGAAGAAATGAAAGTTATGCTGCAAATTTTTTATCGAACAACTCTTTATATCTCACGGCATCATTGGCTCTGAGGTCTTTCAGCTTTTTGCCGGTAGGGTCGTTTGTTTCATAGTCGTCCCATTGCCATTGTGCTTCGGTCTTATCCTGCTGCCTGCTTTTTAGTTGTTCGGTTATAGACCGGTATGCAGGCATCACTGCCAGCAGCTCTTTTAAGCCATCGGGGTTCAGGGCATAGTCGTGGGCCAGTTTTTCTTTCAGCACCACAGTTATCTTTTTATCTTCCAGCGCACGCTCCAGTATTGCCGTGATCTCGTATTGGTTATGTGCCGCTTTTAGGTCTGTTAGCTGTTGTTCCAGTGTTTGCCGGTCATTACGTAGTGTGGCGTTCTCCAGTTCCAGGCCATTTGTCTTTGCTGCCAGGCTTTGTACGGTAGCCAATATTACATTATTATCTGTTTCATCTGCCAGTTGCAATACATGGCGCAGCTCATGGGTTATATTTTGTTGCAGTGCCTTTATCACAGGTGGCGTTATGCCCAGGTCTACAAGGTTCAGCTCATTTTCTTGCGCGTCATAGAGCCTTGTTAGTGCGTTACAGTTGCCGGGTATATCCACCAGGCTGCATTCTTTGTTGTACCACTTGGTGATGGTTGGGCCGGTTTGGCCGGGCAGCATCAGTTCAGGGTCTGTGCTGTATTCCAACACTACTATATGCCCTACCGATGCTGCATTCAAAAAACCATTCTCGGCTTCATCACATAGCTGCACACCTCTTGCGTTAGATAAGTTGATCACCGGCACACCCAGCACCTGGTCGTCCTGTATCTGCAGGTCTTCCCACTTCAGCGCTATACCGTCTTCCCTGCGGTGCATATAATAGCCTATTGGGTTTTTCTTAAAGGCCGGCAGTTGGTAGCCTGATGTGAGCAATCTGAATCCGTACTCATTTACCGTACTGTCCGATAGCACATATTGCCTGTCAATTTTCTTAAATTTGTCTGTCATGATAGGGATTATCGTTGTTTGATGGCACAAAGATGAAACGGATTTTGGAGCCTGTCAAATCATGTTTCTATGACAGCGCGCTTTCCGCGCCACCATAGTCACCGGCTGTGCTGTCATAGATCTTTTTTTGAAGGTAACTACCTGATAAACTGCCTTGTATACGTTACGAGTTGCTCCGTTTTTTCCAAAGTGGCTCAGCCGGTCATTTTTCTTGTTTTTAAAAGACATATTAACGCTGATTTTATTGCATGAATGGGGCTTGGTATTGCATTCATGTTTAATGTCATTTCTGACCAAAAAATTAAACCTCGTCTAAAAAGTTATACAATTGACCTAATTAATGTAAATTGCGTCAGTCGACTGACCTAATTAATGTAAATTGCGTCAGTCAACTGACGCAATTTACATTTTATGGACATTCCTCGCCTGTTACAACAGAAGATCGAAAAACAGATCGGTAAGCAAAAAGTGATCATGCTCTATGGCACCCGTCGTGTGGGCAAAACCACTATCATAGATCACATCGCCGCCAAATACGGCACTGATGTGCTATTGCTGCAAGGCGAGGATATGCAAGTGGCGGGTATGCTTGCCCAGAGAACGATTGCCAACTATAAACAGCTTACCCGTGGCAAGAAGATCATCATCATAGACGAAGCGCAGGCTGTACCTGATATTGGCCTGGTACTGAAGCTGATGATAGACAATATAAAAGGCATTACAGTGTTAGCTTCAGGCAGTAGTAGCTTCGACTTGGTCCATAAAACTGGCGAGCCATTAGTAGGTCGTAATATTTTACATTATCTATATCCTATTGCTCAATCTGAATTATCACAAACCGAAGATCATCAAACTACTGTTAGGAATTTAGAGCAGCGCCTTATTTACGGGAGCTACCCGGAATTATGGCAGCTCGAAAATACACAAGAGCAAAGGGATTACCTGAAACAACTGGTCAATAGTTACCTGCTCAAAGACCTGCTGATGCTGGAAAACGTGAAGGGTGCCGATGTCATGTTCAAGCTATTACAGATGCTGGCATGGCAGGTGGGTAGCCAGGTAAGCACTGTGGAATTGGGGAAAAGCCTGCAGCTGAATAAGCTTACTGTAGAGCGATACCTGGACCTTCTTACAAAGGTGTTTATCATTTATCCCCTTTCGGGTTATAGCGGCAACTTGAGAAAGGAAGTAACCAAGAGCAAAAAATGGTACTTCTACGATAATGGTATCCGAAATGCGCTCATCAACAACTTCAGCCCGTTGCAGGGTCGCAATGATATAGGCCAGCTGTGGGAGCAATACTTCCTTGGGGAGCGCATGAAATATAATAGTTACAGGGGCTACAATCCACAATATTTCTTCTGGCGTACCTACGATGGACAGGAAATAGACCTGTTGGAGCTTAATGACCTGCAATTACATGCGATCGAATGCAAATGGCAGGACAGCAGGTCGAAAAAGCCTGCTGCTTTTGCCAAGGCATACCCCGAAGCGGAGTTTACGGTCATTAACAAGGATAACTACCTTCCCTGGATTGCGGACTAGTGGCAAAAGCTCTATTTTGATAATTGAGCCAACCGACTGACCTAATTAACATTAATTAGGTCAGTCTACCGACCTAATTAACGCTTTTTATAAACTTCCTCACCTTTATCAATCAAGTAATCCCGTACCTTTGCACCTCAAAATTTTAGGGAATAAATAATGGCAAAACAATCCGAAAAAAGATGTTCTTTTTGCGACCGCGCTGAAACAGAAGTTAATATTCTGTTCACCGGCATTAAAGGAAATATCTGCGATCAGTGTATAGAGAACGCCCACAACCTGCTGGCTGAAACCACCGGCGAAAAGAACCCAAAAACAGAATCGAAGCTCGATTTTCAAAAAAACCATAACTACAAGCCAAGGGACATTAAAGCATTCATCGATCAATATGTGATCGGCCAGAATGACGCTAAAAAAGTAATGTCTGTGGCCATATACAATCATTACAAACGCCTCACTATGCCGCCGCAGGATGATGTTGAAATTGAAAAATCCAATATCATCATGGTTGGCGAAACAGGTACTGGAAAAACATTGCTTGCCAAAACAGTAGCCCGCCTGCTACAGGTGCCTTTTGCTATTGTTGATGCCACTGTATTCACAGAGGCCGGCTATGTGGGCGAAGATGTGGAAAGCATCCTTTCCCGCCTGCTACAGGCCAGCAACTTTGACGTGGCTGCCGCCGAGCGTGGTATTGTGTACATTGATGAGATAGACAAGATAGGCCGCAAAAGCGATAACCCATCCATCACACGCGATGTGAGCGGAGAAGGCGTGCAGCAGGCTATGCTCAAGTTATTGGAAGGCTCAGAAGTACTGGTGCCACCACAGGGTGGCAGGAAGCACCCTGAGCAAAAGATGATCAGGGTGAACACACAGAATATACTATTCATTTGTGGTGGTGCGTTTGAGGGTATAGATAAAATGATCGCCCGCCGCATACAGACATCTTCTATCGGGTACAATGCGATCAAAGCAACACAGGATATAGACCGGGCAAATCTCTTGCAGCATGTAAATGCGCAGGACCTCCGCACATTCGGGCTGATACCAGAATTGCTGGGCAGGTTGCCTGTTGTTACTTACCTCAACCCGCTGGATGAGGCATCCCTCAAAAGGATACTTACCGAGCCTAAGAACGCACTGGTAAAGCAATACACACGACTCTTCGAATACGAAGGCATCAAACTCACTGTAGCCGATGAAGCGCTCGATTATATGGTGCAGAAGGCGGTACAGTACAAGTTGGGAGGCCGTGGCCTTCGTGCCATCTGCGAGATGATACTTACAGATGCCATGTTCGAAATGCCCTCAGAAAAACATGATGGTACTTTCCACCTCGACCTTGAATATGCCCGCCAGATGGTAGAACACTCCAAAATGGAACACCTCAAGGCAGCATAATTGATCACTACTAATTCATCTTATATGCAGGAACTAATAGACATACTAAAAGATAAAGCAGGCCTTACCGATGACCAGGCTATCAAGGCAATAGGCGCAATGAAAGAATATATATCTGGCAAGGTGCCACCAATGTTCAGCGGGTTTGTAGATACCTTTTTTGCAGGTGCGCCCACTTCAGGTGAGGTAGATCCTTTAGGATAAACCTTAACCCTTATGCTGTAATACAAAGTGCTGCTTTTCTTTGAACGACTGTTTAAAGAAAAGCAGTCCTGTTCCATACAGGTCTATACTCATCTTTATTTCTTCATTTGCGCATACCGATCGCCATGCTATACTATGTGCAGCAGTGGTGTGTATATTGGTGATCACCACCATCCCGTCTTTCTGCAGTGTTTTCAGGTATTGAGTCAATAGTCCTATATCTGCTGCATCCATCAGCAGTATATCATACAATTGCTCGCTCGCACTATTGCCCGGTAAGGATAAGACGCTTTGATAATGATAATACCTTGCGATCCGCTGCAGGAGTATTTGGTAATATGCATTCACTTGCGGAAAGCTAGGAACTGTTCTGTTTACGTCTTGTTTATTATTCAGCAGCACATCTTCTACAAGCGCATACACAAATGGCGAATGCGTTCCATGCCGTCCCTTAGCCGTCCATTTATATCTCAGGTATTCAGTAATTGCGTGCAGGGTCATGGAAACAGGTTAGAACTCTACTCTTTCATACCGCTCAAAGGCAAAAGGATATTGATGGTTGTCATCCACATGATGCCGCTCTTCCGCTACCATCTTCCAGTGAGTATGATCTATATCCGGGAAAAATGCATCAGCATCATGCACAGTAGTATGTACCCTGGTGATGTACATGCGGTCCACAATATTCAGAGTGTTGGCGAATATCTGCCCGCCGCCGATGATAAATCCTTCCTCCGCATTTTCATTTTGCAGTTTTTCTATTGCAGCATCTATGTTGTCACATAGTACCACACCTTGTGGCAATACCAGTGCTTTATTAGTAGAGATAACAATGTTGGTTCTGCCCGGCAGCGCGCGGCCCAGCGATTCAAATGTTTTGCGCCCCATCACTACCGGCTTGCCCATAGTGGTGCGCTTAAAGAACTTCAGGTCTTCGGGCAGGTGCCAGGGCAGCGTATTGTGCTTGCCTATGGCGTTATTATCAGATACCGCAACTATAAAAGAAAGTATCATGGCGTGTGTTTGATTGTCGTGAGCAATAAGGCTATATAGCCACAGGTGCTTTTATGGCCGGGTGGTATTGATAATCTTCCAGCTTAAAATCCTCGTACGTGAAAGCAAAAAGATCCTTCACCTCCGGGTTTATTTTCATAGTGGGCAATGCAAATGGTGTTCTTGTCAGTTGCAGCTTTGCCTGCTCCACATGGTTGTTATACAAGTGTACATCTCCAAAGGTGTGAATGAAATCGCCGGCTTCCAGCCCGCATACCTGCGCCATCATCATCGTGAGCAGGGCATAAGATGCAATGTTGAAGGGTACGCCTAAAAACACGTCTGCGCTGCGCTGGTATAACTGGCAGCTCAGCTTGCCATTAGCCACATAAAACTGGAACAGTGCATGACACGGACTTAGCCTCATCTTAGCCAGGTCAGCTACATTCCAGGCGTTCACTATCATTCTGCGGCTGTCCGGGTTTGTTTTGATCTGGTGCAGTACATCCTTTATCTGGTCGTATATCGCCCCGTCTGCGCCTACCCAGCTTCGCCATTGGTGGCCGTATATCGGCCCCAGGTCGCCATTGCTGTCTGCCCATTCATCCCATATACTTACCCCATGCTCTTTAAGGTAGGCTATGTTGGTATCGCCCTTCAGGAACCACAGCAGCTCATAAATAATAGACTTCATGTGCAGCTTCTTGGTCGTAACCAGCGGAAACCCTTTTTGCAGGTCGAAACGCATCTGGTACCCAAAGCAGCTCTTCGTACCCGTGCCGGTACGGTCGCTCTTGGTAGCTCCTGTGTCTATGATGTGCTGAAGAAGGTCTAAATAAGCCTGCATGTGCCTGTTTGAACAGCAAAATTAAACATTATACCTGCAATTGCTGAAAAGATTATTCCACAATTCATGCACAGGAATTTATACTTTTGGCTGCAACAATTACAACTAAACATTATGCCTGTTATCCTGCCAGTAAAAGGAATATCCCCTCAAATACCAGAAGGGTGTTTTATAGCCCCCAATGCCACTATAGTAGGCGATGTGGTCATGGGCGAGGATTGTAGTGTGTGGTTCAATGCCGTAATCCGTGGCGATGTCAATAGCATCCGCATAGGTAATAAGGTGAATATACAAGATGGGGCCTGTATCCATTGTACTTACCAAAAGACAAAGGTGGTACTGGGCAATAATGTATCCATCGGCCACAATGCGATAGTACACGGCTGCACCGTAGCAGATAATGTACTCATAGGTATGGGAGCTATTGTAATGGACAATGTATCAATTGGAGAGAACTGTATCATCGCGGCAGGCGCTGTAGTGCTGGAAGGCACAATTGTGCCGCCCGGTAGTATATATGCAGGTGTACCGGCTAAAAAGGTCAAAGACATAAGCCCGGAGTTACAAAAAGGAGAGGTAGAACGCATAGCTAATAACTATCTTATGTACAGCTCCTGGTTTAAATAAAGATAAAAATTATTTAATAAAGTGCTTGTTTTCTGAAAAAGGCTATTATATTTGTTCTCTAAATTAAAACACACTCGGTATATGAAAAAACTGATCCTTGCCATTTTAGCAGCAGGAGCTTTTGCAAATGCTAACGCACAAGAACCTCATAGTATCTTATTGTACGGTGACCTCGGAGTTACTACAGTAAGATATGTAGATCAATCTAAATCAACAAACTGGGACGCAGCTCCCGGTGTTGGTTATCAATTTAACCACAACTGGACTGTAGGTTTACAGATCATGTGGGGACAAAATGCAACCAAAGAGGGTTCAAATCCTGGTGTTAACCCTGTAACAGGCGCAGCACAAACTCAGGGTACAAAAAACACCTTCAATAACTATTCTGCCGGCGCTTTTGCCCGTTATTCAAAGTACATTGGTAAGAGCGAAACTTTCTTTTGGTTCTCTCAGTTCAATGTAGACTACACTGGTGGCTATCATACCAACGAAGGTTCTCCTGCCGATGCAAAACACACTGGCCTCTCTTTAGGCATTGTACCAGCAATAGGTGCTAATGTAGGCCATGGTATGGCGCTCAACTTCTCTATCGGTGGCATCAGCTACGGTACTGATAAATACCAGGACGCTAACTACGCTACCAACACTTTCAATTTTGACTTCTGCAAAACTGTTAACATAGGTATCAGCAAAAATTTCAATTGCGGCCACAAAATGCACAGCAACCACGAGCCTGGTGATGAAGTTCACCGCAGGAAGGCTGACAAAATGGAAGACGAAGACGACGCAGCTCCAAAGCCAAAGAAAAAAGAAAGGAACAGGGATGATGACGAGTGATTTCGTTAAGTCCACAAAATATTCAAACGTCCTGCATCATTGCAGGACGTTTGCTTTTATATCTATATACTATTCCCTTCATTTTGGCGTTTAATACAAACACACTCGCCTAAAAATGAAAAGATCCCTCATAGTGTTGCTGGCCACGTCATCGCTGCAAGCCTTTGCCGCGCCTATAGATACTTTATACCACCCTATACCTATCTGGCACCTCCCCTTTGAGCGGCACGAGACCATCGGTACCCTTTCCCTTGGTTTTATAGACTACTACCGCAATAACATTTCCCTCCCTGCAGGCTATGCAAATGCCACCACTACAGGTTTCGCACCTATATATGCCAAACTGGAGTATGGCATAAGCAGGCACATCAGCATAGGCGGCACTTTCGGTTATGATAACTTTGTGGAGCATTACGAACAACAATACACAGGCAATGGTGATCTGTTTAACCGCTACCGTGCCAATACTACCCGTATATTCAGCGGCGGTGTTAGTGCATTCTATCACTTTGTAAATGTCATTCCCGTAAAGCGTCTTGACCCTTTTATCGGGCTCGGCGTGTCGCTCAATAATATCCGTTATAGCCAGTACCCGCATGGCGATAGTAATGTCGTAAAGCTTGATCATACCCTCACGCCATATATCAAAGCCGGGGTGCGCTATTATATATCTTCAGCATTCAGCCTGTTTGGCGATGTGGGTTACGATCAGCATTCAGTATTCAGTATTGGAGTGAGTTGCCGGTTTGTAAAAGACAAGTTCTACCCTGATGCCGATAGGGATGGAATACCCGACTTTGCCGATTCGTGCCTCTACGAAAAAGGCACCAAAAAGCTGCATGGCTGCCCGGATACAGATGGCGATGGCATCATAGACAAAGAAGATTCCTGCCCGCATGAGGCCGGTACAGCGCAGTTTCGCGGTTGCCCCGACTCAGACGGTGATGGCATTGCAGATAAATACGACGACTGCCCAAACGAAAAAGGCCCGTCAAAATTCAACGGCTGCCCCGACCGTGATGGCGACGGCATACCCGATAAAGATGATGCCTGCCCCGATGTTTTTGGCCTTGCATCATTACACGGCTGCCCCGAAAAAGTAACAGAATTTGTTGATCCTGTTTTAATACTGCCCGCTATCAACAATCTGCCACTCAAAATGGTGAGGTTTCATACAGGCAGTGCGGTCATTCAAAAGTCTTCTTACGAATACCTCAATGCTATCGCAGATACATTACATACACACAGGCCGGTGGCCATTATTGTAGACGGTTATACAGATAACACAGGAACCAGGGCAGTAAATAAAAGGTTGTCCGTATCCAGGGCAGAGGCGGTAAAAAAATATTTATTGGATAAAGGCGTTGATACCGCCAATATCTCTGTCAAAGGCCACGCTAGTAGTTCGCCAATACGCAGCAACCGTACTAAAAAAGGCCGGGCAGCCAACAGGCGGGCTACCGTAAAACTAAAACAAGAATAGTGGTCGGCGGATATTTTTTGTAATCACAGCTACTTTTCATAGCTTGCTATCTATATGAAAAGCCGTCTGCTCATTTTACTATCATTGATGTCAGTATCCGCATGGGCCCAGCAGGATACCTCTGCTTCCAAACAAGCGGCCCATGCAGTATATGAGCGCCATAGCGTCACGGCTACTGCATCGCTCGGATTTGTGGATGGCTACAAGCAGAATTACGCACTGCCTGCTGGCTTTGTAAAGAATAACACATCTGGCTACCACCAGGTATATGCCAGGCTGGAGTATGGCCTTACCCGTTACATCAGCATTGGCGCTACTTTCAGTTACGATGCCTTTACCTACAATTTTGGCCAGCAATATACCGGCAATAGCGGCGCCTTCACGCGTTACCGTACCGACAACCTGCGCCTGCTTAGTGGAGGCGTAGTGGCGTACTACCACCTCAACAATGTGATCCGCGTCAGGAACCTCGATCCTTTTTTGGGCATAGGCGTATCACTGAACAATATCCGCCACAGCAATTACCCGCAAGGTGATAGCACTGTTATAAATATAGACCACACAATCACCCCATATCTTAAAGTAGGTGCGCGCTACTATATCTCTTCTGTGTTCAGTGTTTTTGCCGATGCCGGCTACGATAAAGAAAGCATTTTCAGCCTTGGCGCATCGTGCCGCTTCTTCTCAAGAAAGAAAATGCCAACAACTATTACGAAATGAGTAAACTCCTACTCCTTGCCCACACGCGTTAGTATATCCTTTTCTTCAGCCGTTAGTGAGTTATAGCCCTTCTGGTTGATCTTATCCAGTATATCATCTACGCGGTCTTGCAGTGCTTCTCTTTGCTGGCGGTAGGGGTTATGAAAAATATTATTGCGGCCCTGTTTGTTGCGCAGGTTGCGCTCATTAGGTGTTACCAGCCCTTCCATCTTATCTGCAAAAGCATACATCCACGCGCCCGGCCTGTAGCCTGCTTTCAGCAGTTTTATATAACCGAGGCCCATCAGTCCGCCGCCTGCCAGCATCAGTACCACAGGCATATAATAGCCTGAACTCAATACCATTAAAAAAGCGAAAATGCCCGCAACTACAAGTATGGGGATACTGAATGTCTCGGTAAGATAGAAACGATACCTCGGTGTAAGCGTGATCGCAGCCACCGCCATTCCCATAAGTGCGGCACGCGGCCCCAGTATGTATGGAGGGCAATGCCCAAAAGCGCCCGGCAGGTATTGAGCCAAAAGATAGAAAACGCCACCCACCAACAGGCTGTATACATACAGTGGAATGACTTGTCGGTGACCCACCAACGACTGCACGACAGAGCCAAAGCAATAGAACCACAGCATATTGCTGATCAGCTCCATGAACCCGATGTTCTGGAACCAGCCATAGGTAAGTATCGTCCACCAATGGGCTTTATATACTGCCAGTGTGGGCAGTGCCAGGTTGGGTATGAAATGCAGGTCGTAGATACTGCTGTCCCCATCAAATACCAACTTGATAATAGCCCAGCTAAAGGCCAGCAGGGTATAAGTAACCGCCGAGAATATGATGACCTGCAATACCGCGTTATTGGTATAGCCCGGTATGTAAGATAGAACTGACTTTTTGCGCCCTGTACTCATTGTTTGTAAAATTATTAATAAAAGCGGTTGCTCGCCTTGTTATTCCATATTCTTAACAATATGAATGCAAAGAGCATACCACCAAGGTGGGCGAAATGGGCAACATTGTCTCCCGCAGAATTCTGGATACCCGAAAACAACTCTATTAGCGCATAAACAGTTACTACCCACTTTGCTTTCACCGGTATAGGCGGAAAGATAAGCAGCAGCTCCACATTAGGAAAAAGATACGCAAATGCAAACAGCACCCCGAATACTGCGCCCGATGCGCCTACCGTGGCCTCATTGATCATTTGGGAATAATTATTGAACAGCAATTCTATCGTGGCACGGTCCTGTTCTATATCAAATGGATGCGGGAGTGATGCCAGATTTATATTTAAGCTGTGGTGCCTGGCAAACAAAAGGAACTGTTCGTACCCGGGGTGTGCCTGGTAAGCCAAAAAATCATTGTAATAACGTGTATATTCAAACGTAAGCACACCCATATGGCATATGGCAGCGCCAAGGCCACACACGAGGTAAAAGATAAGAAACTTTCGCGGCCCCCACATATTCTCCAGTACCCGGCCAAACATCCACAATGCCAGCATATTAAAGCCTACGTGCATCACTGTGCCCTGCACATCATACGGGTCGCCGTGCATGAAAATATGTGTAAGCGGCTGCCACCATTTAAACAATGGCGAGGCCCAGTAATGCAATCCAAAGTAATCGCCAAGGTTAATGCCCGCTTTGCCCAGAGCAAATTGCAATAAGACCATGATCACATTTATAATGATGATGTTCTTAACAACCGGTGGCAGCGACTGCGGGTTGCCGGGCCTGTAATTCGTCATACTGCAAAAGTAACCAAATAGCTAATTGCCTTAGTGGCAAAAGAATACTAAAAATAGGAGATAAAAAATAATATATATTTAATAGATTATATTCAACCGTGTTAAAAAAATTATGCCTGAATACAAAGGAATTTTATAAATTTACATAGCTAAAAACTGGTTACACTAAAAACATAATAGAAATGAAACGGAAATTTATTCTTTTACTGTCATCAGCAATGCTGCTGATGTCTGGTGCATTTGCACAAATGCACGTATCTACCGGCACTACAAAGTATGTGCTGCTGGAAGAAGGTACAGGATCATGGTGCGGCTACTGCCCTGATGGTGCTGAAGATATTGTGCGTGACATCATCCCTACCTATCCGCATGTTATTGTCGCATCTTTTCACAATGGCGACCCGATGGCATTGAGCCCGGATGTATTCAATACTGATTATGTCGGTGCAGTCGGCTGGCCTGGTGCAACTATTGATCGTGTGGATCAGGGTAGCGGCGTTGCTATTGGCAGGCCGTGGGATGGCGCTGTTGGTGCAAGGATGAGCGCAACACCAAACTTCCAGGTTGATATGGTTTCCACATATGATACTGGTTCAAGGTTGCTGACAGTTCTTGTAACGGGTACAGCGCTTACATCGCTTACAGGCAATTGGAATATCAACGCCTATGTTACTGAAGATAGCATCAGCAGTGCAGGCGGTAATGACCAGGCCAATTATGCACGCCCTCCCTGCCCGGGTGGTTGCAATAACTACTGGCAATTTTGCGGCACTGCTGCTGATACTTCATGGTGGTGGAATCTCGGCGATCCTATAGCCCCTGCATCTAAATACTATCACATGGATGTAGTAAGGGCAGTATTAGCTACTACAGGTGGTATATATGGAGATCCTGCATTCACTAATCCTTCTATTGGTACAACAAACAGCATCAGGTATACCTATACCGTACCCGCCGGCTACAACCACAAACTGATGAAAGTAATAGGTTTGGTTCTCGCACAGAATACTGCCGCAGGCTCTGTGGCTACTGTAGAGAACGGCATGTCGGCTAAATTAAGATTGATGCCGCTTAATGAAACTGCGGTACCGCAAACACCGGCAATGGAAGATGTAAAGATCTATCCTAACCCCGCGAAAAGTATGATCACTGTAGTTGGCACACTCGATAACCCTACCGATACCCGCATAGTTATTTACAATGCCATCGGGCAGATCGTAACAGACAAGACCTACAAAGCTAACGGCTCAGGGTTTATGCAAAGCATAGACCTCGATAATGCAAGCAATGGCCTGTATTTCATGAGTATCAGCAACAACGGTAAAAGCATCACTAAGCAATTCGTGATCAGCAAATAATTCTCTTTAAAAAAGTATAGTACAGCGGCTGCCATACGGTAGCCGCTGTTGTTTTACCCACGCCTTAAAGCGAGCTATTATGTTTAGCGGCAGATCATTTAGTTCTTTTCCCTAACTTTATCCCGATGTCAGAATCACATATAAGGCCAACAAACCAGTTGAGCGCGCAGGAGAAGGAGTACGAAAATACCATCCGGCCCCAAACCATTGAAGATTTCTCCGGCCAGCCCAAGCTGATCGAGAACCTGCGCATATTCATCAAGGCGGCCAATATGCGCGGCGAGGCGCTGGACCATATACTGTTCCATGGCCCTCCCGGCCTCGGTAAGACCACGCTGTCGCGCATTGTAGCCAATGAGCTGGGCGTGAGTATTAAAGAGACCAGCGGCCCTGTAATAGAAAAGCCCGGCGACCTGGCAGGCCTGCTCACCAGCCTGGAGCCAAGGGATGTCCTGTTCATAGACGAGATACACCGCCTGAGCACGGTAGTAGAAGAATACCTGTATGCGGCAATGGAGGATTTTAAGATAGACATCATGATCGATAGTGGCCCGTCGGCCCGCTCGGTGCAGCTTACGCTCAATCCATTTACACTCGTAGGCGCTACCACCCGCAGCGGACTGCTTACAGCGCCATTGCTCAGCCGCTTTGGTATTAAATCAAGACTCGATTATTATACTGCCGAGGTGTTGCAGCGCATCATCATCCGCGCTGCCGGTGTACTCAATGTGAAGACCACATCGGACGCTGCTATGGAGATAGCCCGCCGCAGCCGTGGTACACCGCGTATAGCCAATGGATTGCTGCGCCGTATGCGCGACTTCGCGCAGGTACTCGGAAACGGTACTATAGACCTCGGCATAGTAGAGCATGGACTCCGAGCGCTGAATGTAGACGAGAGTGGCCTCGATGATATGGACAACCGTATACTCACCACCCTCATAGATAAATTCAAGGGAGGCCCCGTAGGTATCAGCAACATAGCCACATCAGTAAGCGAAGAGGCTGGCACCATAGAAGAGGTGTATGAGCCCTTCCTGATACAGGAAGGCTACATACTGCGCACACCCCGAGGCCGCGAAGCCACAGACAAGGCTTACAAACACCTGGGCCGCTCACGTGTAGCAACGGATAATACACTGTTTTGATAATTTCGGTTATCACAGAATCAATACCTAATGAAAGAACGCCCTGAAAGGGCAAAATCTCTTAGCCCGGGGCAACGCCCTGGGTACTCGCGATGGGCAACGCACCTCGACTTGCGATGCGTTACAACCTATAACAAAAAGGGCGAAATATTTTTCGGAAACATTCAAGATCCTTAATAGGAAAACTCACCTACTTCTCTCTGATCAGCTCATGCTGAAAAAAGCCATAAGCCGCCGCCAGCCCATCGCGCAGCGATGTGGTATGCTTCCAGCCCATGCCGTGCAGCTTGCTGCTATCCATTAGCTTGCGGGGTGTGCCGTCCGGCTTGGTGCTGTCGAATACAATGCCGCCTTCAAAGCCTGTTACCTCTTTTATCAGGGTGGCCAGCTCTTTAATAGTTACTTCTTCACCTGTACCCATATTTACAAACAGCTTGCCGTCATAGTTGTTCATCAGGAAAAGGCAGGCGCTGGCCAGGTCATCAACAAACATAAATTCGCGTAGCGGTGTGCCGGAACCCCATATCTCGGTATTGGCTTCTCCTTTTTCTTTAGCATCATGAAACTTACGCAGCAGCGCAGGTATCACGTGCGAGTTTTGCAGGTGGTAGTTATCGCCCTGCCCGTAAAGGTTGGTAGGCATGGCTGCTATAAAGTTGCAACCGTATTGGTCGCGGTAGGCTTCGCACAGCTTTATGCCGGCTATCTTGGCTATGGCATAGGGCTCGTTGGTCTCTTCCAGCAGGCCGGTAAGCAGGTACTCTTCTTTAAGCGGCTGTGGCGCCATCTTGGGGTAGATGCAAGAGCTGCCGAGGAACAATAGCTTTTTTACCTGGTGTACATAAGCAGCATGAATAATGTTGGCCTCTATCATCAGGTTCTCGTACAGGAAATCGGCACGGTAAGTATTATTGGCCAGTATGCCGCCTACTTTAGCTGCGGCGAGAAAAACGTATTCCGGCTTCTCGGCAGCAAAAAAATCATTGACAGCTGCCTGATCTTTCAGGTCCAGTTCTGCCGATGTTCTGACGATGATGTTATTGTATCCTTCGTGTTGCAGCCTGCGCATTATTGCCGAGCCAACCATACCGCGGTGGCCTGCCACATATATCTTACCGTTCAAGTCCATTATTCGTATTGATTAAGCGTCTTGTAACCCGATTCGCGGAGTATTAATTGTTTCCTGAAATGGTCGATGTCGGCATCTATCATTTCTTTCGCCAGTTCGTCCAGCGTGTACTTTGCGGTCCAGCCCAGTTTTTCTTTGGCCTTGGTAGGGTCTCCCAGCAGCAGGTCTACCTCCGTGGGACGGAAGTATTTCTTATCCACTTCTACCACCACATCGCCTTCTTTCACCTTGCATTCAGGCAACAGTACTTTTTCCACGTAGCCAATTTCCTGCTCGCCACTGCCTTTGAATGCCACCTGCACACCCGCATGGGCAAACGCCAACTTTATAAAATCCCGTACTGATGTGGTAACACCCGTAGCGATCACAAAATCCTCCGGTTCCGGCTGCTGCAACATCAGCCACATAGCCACCACATAATCTTTGGCATGGCCCCAGTCCCTTTTGGCATCCAGGTTGCCCAACCACAGCTTGCTGTCCAGACCCAATACTATCTGCGCTATGCCACGTGTTATCTTACGGGTCACAAATGTCTCGCCTCTCAACGGGCTTTCATGATTAAAGAGAATGCCGTTGCAGGCATACATGCCGTAGGCTTCCCTGTAGTTCACCGTTATCCAATAGGCATAGAGCTTGGCCACACCATATGGCGAGCGTGGATAAAACGGCGTGGTCTCACTTTGAGGCACTGCCTGCACCTTGCCATAAAGCTCGGAAGTAGATGCCTGGTATATCCTTGTCTTTTTCTCTAATCCCAGTATGCGTATGGCCTCCAGTATGCGCAGTGTGCCTGTGGCATCTGTATTGGCTACATATTCCGGCTCTTCAAAGCTCACCTGCACATGGCTCATAGCACCCAGGTTGTATATCTCATCGGGCTGCACTTCCTGTATGATGCGTATGATATTGGTAGAATCGGTCAGGTCGCCATAATGCAGCTTGAACCGGGTGCTTTTTTCATGCGGGTCTACATATAAATGGTCTATCCTGGCAGTATTGATCAATGAGGTACGGCGCTTCACACCATGTACTTCATATCCTTTGTCCAGTAAAAGTTCGGCAAGGTATGCGCCGTCCTGTCCTGTGATGCCGGTTATCAGGGCTTTTTTCATTAATTGCTGTTTGCTGCAAATATAATTCTTTCGGGGCTTATGAGTTTACACGGCTGCGCAATAGTTTGTGAATATTTTATGCTTGTCTTAATTTCTAATATTTAACTTTGCGCGTTATGGGAATTGTATTCCGGCAGTCAGTAAAGAATCTCATCATAGTAGCATTTGGTGCCGTACTGGGCGCATTGGTGCTTTGGTTATCTACAAAGTACATCACCAAGCAGGGATTTGGCTATATACGCAGCATAGGTGTGTATGCGGTCATCTTGTCGCAGTTGCTGCTTATGGGGCTCAACAGTACACTTATTGTATTCACCCACAGGCTGGCCGGCGACGAGCGCAAGAGGAAACTACTCCTCTCACTAAGCCTTATATTGCCCGCATTTTTTGCCGGCATCTTCACCATATTTTATTTCGTTTTCCGCACCTGGATACTTCGCCATTACCAGGCAGAGGATGTGGCATTTGCCACCCAATACTTTGCATGGCTGCCCCTATTCCTGTTTTTCTTCATTTACATGACCATACTGGAACAGTACCTCGGCTCACAGATGAAAGTGGCCGTTTCTGCCTTTATGCGGGAGATACTGGTACGCGTGCTCAACATCGTCCTCATCATTTTGTTCGCATTAGGCTACATCAGCCTCTATACACTCATCACGGGTACTGTGTTAATAGCCGGTCTACCCATGATCATCTTCCTGTTTATATCATTCAAAACACCCGGCTTTGGATTTTCGTTCAAGCTGCGCGATTTTTCTGTGAAAGAGTATAAAGAGATCGCGCACTTTGCGTGGTACCACTACCTGCTTGGTGCTGCACTTATACTTATGGCCCTTATGGATTCGGCATTGGTACCTATCTACGATCATAGTGGTTTTCAATCAGCAGCACCCTATGCCGCGGCCAATTTTATTATTTCCTTTTTGCTCATGCCTTCCAAGGCGTTTCTGCCTGCCAGCTTTGCTGCGCTCGCCAAAGATTTTGCGGAAGATGATATGGTCTCGGCCAAAAACCTTTTTACCCGTGCTTCAATGAACCTGCTCATACCTACTGTGGGAATTGCAATAATTCTGTGCTGCAACCTACAGAATGTAGTAGCTATAATAGGCAACGGCAAGGACTATACAAGCGTCATCAAGATCTTCCTGATTCTTATGGCGGGCAGCCTGATAAACGTAGCTACCGGCATCAACGACCAGGTGCTGTCTATAGCCAACTATTATAAGTTCAATTTCTACGTGTCTGTACTCCTTATTGGTCTTCTGTTCCTGCTTATACGCACATTAGTACCGCGCTATGGCGTATATGGTGCTGCATGGAGCTCTACGTCCATACTCATCGTCTTTAATGTTATCAAGTATGCATTTGTATGGAAGAAGCTGGGTATGCAGCCCTTCTCCAATAAGACATGGCGTGTATTTATAGCTGCCCTACCTGCGCTGGCAGTAGGGTATTTCTTCCCTTACCTCTTCGATCCTGCGCGCCATGTATACGTGCATACTTTTATTGATGCCGCCATACGCACTGCGCTTATATCTGTGATCTATGTGGGGATGCTGCTGTGGCTGAAACCCTCTGCCGATCTTACAGAGTATGTTACGCTCATCAGGAAAAATAAGCGCCTGTTCTAAGGATACAATCCGCCATTTATAGAGATCACCTGCCCGGTGATATAACCGCTCTTTTTTGATGCAAGGAAAGCTGCAAGGTCTGCTACTTCCTCAGCCTCACCAAAGCGCTTTGCGGGTATCATATTGATGTACTCTTTCTCCTCCAGGTCGGCCACCATATCTGTTTTTATGAAGCCGGGTGCTATGGCATTCACAGTTATGTTGCGCCGAGCCATTTCCTGCGCCAGTGCCTTTGTCGCGCCTATGATGCCTGCCTTTGCTGCGGAGTAATTCGTTTGCCCAGGCATACCCTTCAGCCCGCTCAGTGATACTATATTGATGATACGGCCATAGCGGTTCAGCGCCATGGGCGTAAGCACTTGCTTGGTCACATTATACCAGCCGCCAAGGCTGGTTTCTACTACGGTATCCCATTGCTCATCTGCCATCATAGCCATCAGGCCATCGTTGCGTATGCCCGCATTGTTCACCAGTACTTCTATCTTATTTTCTTTATGGGCTTCCATCCAGCCACCCAACACCTTACGCACTTCTTCTCTATTAGCTACATCAAAGCACAGTATTTCGGCAGTAGTGCCGGCGGCTTGCACCAATGCGGCTGTTTGTTGTGCCGCTTCGGTATTGCCTTTGTAATTTATGAGTATGTTGTAACCCGCTTCTGCCAGCTTCACGCATATGGCGCGGCCTATACCTCTCGATCCACCGGTTACCAGTGCGTATTTATCCTGCATTACTTTTGCTGGTTTAGTTCTTTTTGAAAATTAGCAGCAACATCTGTTTCCATCAGCCACGCCTTCACATCCTGCAATTTGCGCGATGCGCTGAAGTCTTCGCTGAAGAAGGGGAACAGCTTTCTTACGTTTGCATACATCCACTTGCCCGCCGGTGATAGCTTGCCGCTGATCTTCAGTATATCTATGGCCTGTATGAGGGCCACCACTTCCACCGCCAGCACCTCGTGCGCGTTCTCTATCACTTGTGCGCAACTCATGGCCGCATTGCAGCCCATACTCACTATATCCTGGTTGTCGTTGTTGTTGGGTATACTGTGTATGTACAGCGATGTACTCAACGCCTGATTCTCTGCAACTGTAGAGGTGGCAGGGTACTGCATTCCCTGTATCCCGAAGTTGAGTCCCAGCTTACCTGCATTGGCAAAAGCCGGCAGTTTTTTGTTGAGGTGCGGGTTGAGCAAAAAATTCAACTGGCGTTCCGCCAGCATAGATAGCTTCGTCACCACCAGTTTCAGCTTGTCCATTTCCAGGGCCACATAGTCGCCATGAAAATTACCGCCATGAAAAATATTCTTGTTCTTATGGTCTACAACCGGGTTATCGTTTACCGAGTTCAGCTCGTTCTCTATCACCAGTTGCGTTTGCAGCACAGTGTCCAGTACGGGGCCGAGTATCTGCGGTACACAGCGCAGACTGTAATATTCCTGCACCTTATCATCCAGCACATCTTCGGTTATCTTCTTATCGTAAAGATGCTCCTGGCGCTTGCGTAGCAACTTGCTTTTGCCGCCAAGGGTGCGCATCCAGGTAGCTATTTGCTGCTGCCCGTTGTGGTGCTTTACATTATTCAGCTCCGCCGAGAAGGAATCATTATAGGCTTCCATCATCTCGTTGATCATCAGCGACAGCAGTGTGCTCCACACCACCAGCCGCTTAGCCATGATCACATTGATGCCGCCAATACCCGTCATGGCCGATGTGCCGTTGAGTATAGACAGCCCTTCGCGTATATGTATTTGTAATGGTTGCAACCCCAGGCTTTTGAATACATTTTTGGCAGGCGTTACTTTTCCTTTATAGAGAAATTCACCTTCGCCTATCATGCCCAGCGCCAGGTGCGCCAGTTGCACCAGGTCGCCACTTGCACCTACGCCGCCATGACTGTAGATACAAGGATAAGCATCGTTATTAATAAGGTCTGCAAGCAGCTTTACAGTATCTTCATGTATGCCCGAATAACCGAGCAACATGGTATTGAGCCGCGCCAGCATCAGTGCCCTTGTTTGCGGCGCAGATAATAGCTTGCCCATACCCGAGCTGTGACTGCGTACAAGGTTGTATTGCAGTTGCTGCATATCGGCATCATCTATGCGGTATTGGGCCATGGGGCCAAAGCCTGTATTGATGCCATAGATCAGCTTGCCTTTCGAAAACACTTTGAGGAACTCATAGCTGCGATTTACTTCAGCCAGCGATTTACTGTCTATAGAAACGGGCGTACCTTGCAGCACTACCCAGCCAAACTCACTGATGTCCAATTTTTTCTTCCCTACAGAGACCATACGGAACTAATTATACTTTAGATAAGGGTGTAAAGATAAAAAAAAGCAATGCCTGTGGAAATATACAGGTATTTATATAGGAGAAGGTTAATCGGCCTTGCTGATCAAGGACGTAAATGGATTGCGGAGGTTGCTGTATTCCATCAGGTCTACTTTTACACTGCCCACCAATATAGGGCTGTCTACACGCAGGGGCAGGTGGTTCTCATCATCCGACACCCATATGGTCATTTTTTCGCCACCGGTGAAAATAGTGCCTTGTATCAGCAGCGGGACTATCTTAATGGCATTAAAAGTACCCATTTTGGTGGTGATTTGTTCCTTGCCCATGTACTTTATGTACACGTTATATACCTTATCGTCAAGAAATAAGTTAAACGGTATCTTATCTCCGGGCTTATACCTGTTGTAATCAATATTACGGGCATAGAATATGCTCGAGAGTATATCCTGTGTGCCTTTAGGTATTGTATAAAGTTTTTTATTAGAGATAGCCTCTCCCTTTTTGTGATTAAAGGTTACATCCTGGTTTATTTTGGTGCCGCCTTCATTTACATCGCGCACAAACCTTTCTGGCAGCATGGTTTCCTTATCTATATAGGTTTCATAGCGGTCTTTCACCTTATAAAACCATTCATAAGAATGGGATGTTTTGCCATCGCCGGTAATGTGGTATTCCTTTTTGCCGTTTACATCTTCAAGGTCGGTGGAGAATTTAGCGGTCCCTGCGTTTACCCATACGAAGCTCATGTTGTAGTACACATGGAACGTAAGCCGCTCGCCATCTTTAAAACTGTTGTTGCGCGCTGCGTCACCCTGCGCTGATGCAGCAAAAGCATTCGCAAGCAAAAAAACAATGATCACTATATGTTTAAGACAGAACATCTTTATACTTTCTTTCATCAAAAATCCTAATATTTATCGTAATAACCTCATTCTTAATATTAATATACTCCCAATTATAGATGGGATGATCAGGTTTACCACCCAAATACCCGCTGTAGCCGCTAGGATACCAATGGTATTTGACGAAAAAAGCCCGAATATGTGCAAACTCACCTTTCCTCTTATGCCCAATTCTGTGAGTGCTATGGAAGGAACCACTGCCATTACCCAAAAGAACAAGGCCGCCATGCAAAATCCCTCTGCCAAAGGGAGTTCAACATTCATCCACCTAAGTAAAAACAAATACTGTGCCGTAAATATGATAAACCTCAAAACCGAGATGCCGAGTATCTTTATTTGCTCCTTTGTGCTGATGCGGTTTAACAGTTTGCCATATACCGCAAACCTCCGCAGCCATTTAAAACGCTCTAAAGACGGCAGCAAAGCCTCAAAACGCCAATACAGCAGAAAAAGGAAAACATTAACAAGCATACACGCACCTAAAGTTGCCTTTGCTGCAATAGAAGGGAAAAGAATATTGTAATAGATAAGCCCTGCCATGCCAAATATATATACAGCAGATAACTGTGCTATACTGCCGAGAATAGCTACATTGATGTATCGGAACGTATTGCTGCGGCCCAGGTAAAGTATCCTGCCGGGGTATTCTCCTATCCTGTTGGGGGTGATGATGGAAAACGCCACACCGGCCAGGTAGCTGGCAAAGGTGCGCCAATACGGCAACGGCTCTACACGCCGGGTGAGCAGGTGCCATTTATACCCTTCAAGGGATGTGTTGGCAAACATGAGTGCGATACAACAAACAAGGTAAAGGACCGGCCCTGTATGCTTCCACACATCGGCACCTATGCCGGATAGCTGCTTCGTTACCTGCCCATAGATACTCCACAGCAGCAGCAGCGATATAGCGCCGCCTGCAATATAGTTAAGCCATATTTTGGTACTTTTGTTCACTACCTAATCCTTATTCATTGAAAGACAGCGAGATCATTCTTGGCATAGACCCCGGCACATTGGTAATGGGCTACGGCCTTATCTCTGTAAACAAAAGTAGTGTATCACTGATAGAAATGGGTGTATTGCAGTTGTCTAAGCATAAAGACCATGCGGAGCGGCTGCACCTGATCTTTAAAAAGATGGAAAGCCTCATTAAAATACACCAGCCGGTAGCCGTAGCCATAGAGGCTCCCTTTTTTGGTAAGAATGTGCAAAGTATGCTAAAGTTGGGCCGTGCACAGGGCGTAGCAATAGCCGCCGCTATGATGAGTGGCTTACATGCCGCGGAATACGCCCCCCGCAAGGTGAAGCAGTCTATAACCGGCAGGGGCAATGCCACTAAGGAGCAGGTACTCACCATGCTGCGGCATACACTGGGTATAGTAGAAGATGTGCGCTTTATGGATGCCACCGATGCTGTGGCCGTGGCGCTGTGCCACCACTACCAGGGCAAGACCGCCCAGATAAAGAAAGAACACGGCGCGCCTGCTGCAAAAGTGAAGAAAAGCAAGGCCACATGGGAGTCATTTATCACCTCAAATCCCGATAGAATTAAATAATACAGTCCATTTACAAATATTATATGTATCCGTTTATTAGTAAATTGAAAACAGATATAGTATATTAGCACGAATAACTATTATATTTGTCTTACCATATCATACTATGCCTAACCCGAAAGTAAAAGTATTATTAGTGGAAGATGACCCCGTGCTGGGGTATGTAGTGAAGGATTTCCTGCAGAAACAGGACTTTGATGTAACCCATTGCACTGATGGCGATGCGGCATGGCATCAGTTCATGAAAAACATCTACGACATATGCCTGCTCGATATATTGCTGCCCGGTAAAAAAGACGGCATGGAGCTTGCCAACAGTATTCGTAAAAAGAATGAGCATATCCCCATCATCCTGCTGTCGTCCAAAAATATGGACAACGATAAGATAGCAGGTTTTGAAACAGGCGCTGACGATTACATCACTAAGCCGTATAACCTGCAGGAACTGTTACTGCGTGTACAGGTGTTTCTGAAAAGGACGAAGAAGAAGGCTGAAGCGCAGCCTATGGTATTCCAGATAGGCGATCTCAATTTCGATTATACCAACCTCACACTCGGCAACGAGAAAGTAGAACATCAGCTCACACAGCGTGAAGCAGACCTCGTACGCTACCTGTGCATGAATGCCAACCGTGTGCTGAAGCGCGATGAGATACTCATGAATGTTTGGGGCAAAGACGATTACTTCCTCGGCCGCAGCATGGATGTGTTCATTACCAAAGTAAGGAAGTACCTGCGCTCGCAAAATGCCGCCAAGCTACAGACCATACATGGTATAGGCTTCAAGTTCAACTATAATCCGCCGTTTAATTAAGCTGGTAGTTACACTGTTGCTAATTCAGGTAATTTTCTTGGTTCAAATTTTTTCATAGCGGCAGCTATTGCAGCTATATGCTGTGGCGTGGTGCCGCAGCAGCCGCCTACAAGGCTTACCCAACCTTCTTTTGCCCACTCAGCAATAACCGATGCAGTATGCTCCGGGCTTTCATCATACTCGCCCATTGCATTAGGTAATCCTGCATTAGGGTAAGCGCTTACATAACAGGCTGCTATCTGTGACAGCTCTTCGATGTGCGGGCGCATCTGGTCGGCGCCCAGGGCGCAGTTGAGGCCAATACTCAACGGATTGGCGTGCATGACAGAGATGTAGAATGCCTCCAGCGTTTGTCCGCTGAGGGTGCGGCCCGATGCATCAGTGATGGTGCCCGAGATCATGACCGGCAGCTTTTCTTTTTTAGTATCCCTGAAGTATTTATTCACAGCATAAATAGCGGCTTTTGCATTAAGGGTATCGAAGATGGTCTCTATCAAAAGGATATCAACACCGCCATCTACGAGTCCGCTGATCTGCTCGTAATAAGCATCGGCCACCTCATCAAAAGTAACCGCGCGGTAGCCGGGATTATTCACATCGGGAGAAAGCGACAGCGTTTTATTCATAGGCCCTATAGCCCCCGCCACAAAATATTCGTCGTGCGATAGCTGTAGCTCGGTAATGGCCTCTTTGGCAATTTTTGCAGCAGCAACATTGATCTCGTAGGCCAGTGACGACATATCATAATCTGCAAGAGAAATGACCTGCGAATTGAAGGTATTTGTTTCAAGTATGTTCGCACCTGCCTGTAGATATTGCTGGTGTATCTCTTTTATTATTTGCGGCTGGGTAAGGCACAGCAGGTCGTTATTGCCCTTCACATCCATATGCCAGTCTTTGAAGCGCTCGCCACGATAATCTTTTTCCTCCAGCCTGAAACGCTGTATCATGGTGCCCATGGCGCCATCAATAATGAGGATACGGTCGTCGAGTAATTTTCTGAGTTTTGCTTCGGTATTCATCGTGCAAAGTTAGGGGATTAGAGAATTGGTTAGATGGATAAAACGTTAATAAGCGTATAAGTGAAACCAATAGTAAGCATGGAATACAGCGGAGAATTACTATTTAGAGGGCTTGGATCAGGGTATCCTCATCATTAATGATCATTTAACACACCGCTCAAATAAAATCTTTCGCCAAAGGAAAATAAGGTTAACTTTGCCTGCCTTTTGGAGGGTCGGACACGACTATTTTGCCCGTTTTTCCATTGGTTCTTATCCTATTTCCAAATCATTAAAATATGGGCGACAATGCTGGTTCAGGATCTGAGGGAGAAAATTCTGGAAGGCGACCTCAGCGAGTTGCTGCACCACAGCAAGGATGAAGATTATCCGGCCGAGGTAGGTAAGCTGTTAGGCTCACTACCCGAGGAATATGCTATTAATACTTTTCTTGCATTACCCGAAGCGATACAGATAAAAATATTTTCTTATCTCGATCATGCGTTGCAGATGGGCATCATTGAAGAACTGCCCCGCCAGCACATATCCAACATACTCAATAGCCTCGAATCCAATGACCGTATCGCCTTCTTTGATATGCTCGATGGTATAGAGGTGACCGAATACCTGAATCTGCTCAATGATAAGAACAGGCTCGCTACCTACGACCTGCTGGGCTATCCCGAGCAGAGCGTGGCGCGCCTCATCAATACCAACTTCACCACCGTACGCAAGGAATGGACAATAGGGCAGGCCATAGAGCACCTGCGCCGCTTCTATACCGATACCCCTGCCGCCAATGTGATATTCGTTATTGATAGCAACGGCAAGCTCGTAGATGATATACCTATCCGCAGGCTGGTACTGAATGAACATAGCAAAACCATTGAAGATATCATGGACGGCTTCTACGTGAAGCTGGATATACAGGACAGCATCGAAGATGCCATCCAGAAGTTTAAAGAATACGACCGTGTGGCCCTGCCCGTTACCAACAGCAATAATGTGGTAATGGGTGTTGTAACGGTGGATGACGTGATAGATGAGGCCGAAGAAAAAGACACCAAGGATATGCAGCAATTCGGTGGTCTGGAATCACTGGATCTGCCTTATGTGAAGACCGGCTTTGTGACGCTCATACAAAAGCGCGCCGGTTGGCTCATTATCCTGTTCCTTAGTGAAATGCTTACAGCCACTGCAATGCAGCACTTTCAGAGTGAGCTGGACAAAGTATTGGTGCTCACGATGTTTGTGCCACTGATCATGAGCAGCGGGGGCAATAGCGGATCGCAGGCGGCAACACTGATCATCCGCGCCATGGCGCTGAAAGAACTTTCGCCGCGCGACTGGTGGTATGTGATGCGCAGAGAGATCATGTCAGGTCTCACATTGGGCCTCATATTAGGTTCAATAGGTTTTCTCCGAATTGCGGCATGGCAGCAACTGCATATCTGGAATTACAACATCAAAGGGTTGGCCCCCGATGGTGGCGGCGTACCGGTTGGCGGCATACCGGGCAGCTGGCTGCTCGTAGGGTTGACCGTTTCATTATCGCTGGTAGGCATTGTGATGTGGGGAACCCTCAGCGGCTCTATGATCCCTATTGTCCTGAAAAAACTGCGACTTGACCCTGCAACATCATCAGCCCCCTTTGTGGCTACCCTTGTGGACGTTACCGGGCTGATCATCTACTTTACCGTGGCAGCAATGGTATTGCATTTATAAGATATATCCGGGGATTCGTAAGCAGAGTGCAGATATAAGTCAATTTCTTTCTCCCGAACGAACTTTTGATTTGATTTTCGCTACCTTTGCCATCCCAAAACCGATATGCGGGCGTGGTGAAATTGGTAGACACGCTAGACTTAGGATCTAGTGCTGTGAGGCTTGGGGGTTCGAGTCCCTCCGCCCGCACTTAAGATGAGAGCGAAAGAAACAGAGCGAAGAGCGATGTGACTTTCGCTCTTATTGTTTTTAGCCACTATATCGCTTACTACTCCTTCACAAATTTCCGCACCTCACTACCATTTATCCTTATCAGGTACATCCCCATAGACAGGCCCGCTACATCTACTTCTGCCTTGGTGGTATTGTATTCGTGAGTGTAAATGGTTTGCCCTAAAAGGTTGGTAATGGCTACTGTTTTTATGTTTTCGCCGGAGGTGATGGTGAGGGATGTAGTGGCGGGGTTGGGGTAGAGGGAGATTAGCTCAATGCCATATTGATTAATTTGAAGAGAACCATCAAGAGGGGATGGAGAGCAAGAAGGATTAACTACGACTTCTCGTACTCGAGAATTCATAAAATCTCCGATAAGGACATTACCACATCTATCTAGAGTTACTCCTTCAGGATGGTTTAAGTTCGCAGCAGTAGCAGGGCCTCCATCGCCGCTAAATCCATTTGTTCCTGTTCCTGCAAAAGTGGTAATAATTCCAAATGTATCCACTTTTTCTATTCTTGCATTGCCATAATCCGCGAGATACAAATTTCCAGTATCATCAACAGCGATTGTCATACCCATAGCATGAGAAACTGTAGCGGCTGAACCATCACAACAGTAAGGATAACCGACGCCATCGCCAGTCCCAGCAACTCTTGTAATAATACCGTTAATAGCATTTATCTTTCGTACACTTTTAAAGCTATCAGAAAAATATATGTTATCAAATTTATCAATACAAATCCCTCCCATTGGCACCATTGTGGCCAAAGTAGCAGCGCCACCATCGCCAGTGTTACCTGAAAGACCTGTGCCGGCAATGGTAGTAATAATACCAGAAGGAGATATTTTTCTAATACAATAATGACTAGAGCCATAAATCATATTATTATGTGAATCAAATGCGCAGTATGCAAAATCGTAACTTGCAGCGGTTGCTGGCGTGCCATCAACACTATATCCTAAAGTACCATTACCTGCAAAAGTCGTAATCGTTCCTGTGGCAGTGTCTACCTTTCTTATCCTATACCCATATCCTTCTGAAATATAGTAGTTACCAGAATTATCGAAGAATACCAAGTCTGGTCCATTTAATTGGGCCGCAGTTGCAGGTATTCCATCTCCATTGTATCCAGCTACGCCCGTGCCAGCTATAGTATGAACAATACCAGTACTCGCATCAACCTTCCGTATTCTTTCGTTGTTACCGTCAGCCACATAAATGTTGCCGAAATTATCAACTACTAAATTTGGGACTAGCGCGAATTGAGCTGCTGTTGCTGGTCCTCCGTCACCCCAATAACCACCATGACCTGTTGCACCACCTGCAACAGTCGTAATAATTTGACCAAATGATAGGATTGGAAGTAAAATAAATGCGAGGAGCAATTTTTTCATAAAAGCATTTTATCTAATAAAGATACTAATTCTGGAGACATAACCAAATTTTACCTTGTGATACTTCCAAAACCCCCGCTAAATTTCTATGAAAGTTGTACCTTAGCCCCCTCAAAATCAGAGCCGGTTTCCTTGGGATTCCGGCTATTTTTAACTTTAAAATTTTTTCTGAACATGGCTACGGTAACCCGTGAGAACATAAGTGCCCAGCATGATAAGCTGACCGTGAAACTGGAACAAGGCGATTATATGCCCGCCTTCGAAAAGACCCTCAAACAACAAACTAAGAATGCCAATATACCCGGCTTCCGCAAGGGCATGGTGCCCGCAGGTATGCTGCGCAAAATGTATGGCCAGGCCATACTCAATGAAGAAGTGATACGTGCCGCCGGCCAGAAACTGGATAGCTACCTGCGCGAGGCAAAGGTCTCCATCTTTGCCCAGCCCATGATACTGGCCAACGCAGATAAGCCCATGCCCAGCATGACGAACCCTGCAGAGCTGGACTTCTCTTTCGAGATCGGCATCAAGCCCGAGTTTGAGATAGAAGCCGTAAAGAATCACGCCCCCCTCACCCGCTACAAGATCGCCGTTACCGATAAGATGATGGAAGATGAGATAGAGCGCATCAAGCGCCGCTACGGCAAGGTAGAGGCACAGGATACTGTTGTCAATAAAGACGACATCATCTACAGCACCTACGAGCGCACCGATGAGCATGGCAACCCTATAGAGGGCCACGACAAAATAGAAGATACCGAAGTGCTGGACAAAATGCCGGCCAAGCTGAAGGAAATGCTTATGGGCAAAAAGGCTGAGGATACGATCGTCTTCCGCCCTGCCGATGTATGCACCGAAGAAGAGCTGAAGGTATTTCTGAAAGACCCGCTGAAAGCTGGCGAAGAAGCCGCGCAGCACTACTATAAGCTTACAATAAGCAAAGTAGGACTGCTGATACCACAGGAGCTTGGCCCTGACTTGTATGCGCAGGTATTCCAGAATAAAGAGGTAAAAGACGAGGCCGACTTTACCGATAAGGTACGTGCCGAGCTGAGCAAAGAATTTGACCGCATAGCCGAGGAACGCCTGCAAAACGAGATCTTCGAACTTCTGGTACACAACACCCCCATCAATCTGCCCGTAACCTTCCTCAAGCGCTGGATGCGTGAGGGTGGCGAAAAGCCGAAATCGGCACAAGAAGTAGAAGCCGAATACGGAAGCTTTGAGCACCAGCTGCGCTGGCAGCTCATCTCTGATAAGCTGATCACCGAGCATAAAATAAATGTGACCATCGAAGAGGTGAACCAGAATATCAAAACGCAGGTACTGGCCTACTTCGGTCTGGGCCCCGATGATGAAGACCAGGCCCCATGGATGGAAGGCTACATGGCTAAAATATCCAAGGACGAGAAGATGATAGACGAAACCTATCGCCGCCTGCTATACGCCAAGCTCTTCACCCACCTGGAGCAACACTTTACCATAACAGATAAAGAAATAGGCGAAGAAGAATTCTGCAAGCTGGGCAGCGCACACGAGGCGCACCACCATCATCATTAAATTAAAAAGCAAAAATAATACAGTAAAAGCCACTCATTTTTTGGGTGGCTTTTTGCATTGGTTTTTGTGGAATGCACTCGTATTCGGGTCTTATTATAAATTTGCAATGTGATCGCTAAAAAGACAACAATTTTTTATTGGCCGGTGCTATGGAGCATATTTTCTGTACTAGTTATATTCTGGTTGTGTTGGCCTATCTTAATAAAGCCGCACTATCACGCCACTGAGATCAACTGGTACAATAAACAATCAAAATTTTGGAGCATTCCTAAAAGGCAAATAATCAATATCACACTTACAGGTGACACAATTATTGATAAAGCAAATATGGCAATAGGGTGGGCGTATATGCGAGGCATACTACGCACAAAAGATACAGTACATGCTGTTGATTTCCATTTTGGCGCAAGGAGTAAATACGCGGAATTTGTGGAGGTCTTGGATATTTGCAATATGGAAGATGCCAAAACATACACCGCAAGCGATGAGGGGATAGAGATATTTTACATTTCCGAAAAGCCATGGAAAGGAACGAAGTTTATCCGCCCTATGCCACTGTAGCTATCATACGTTATCTTTGCACAAAAGTGTCCTACACCTTTGATACCAAACAGGCATTAAGCCTACACCAGTTGCCACGGCCTTTAGGCCGTGGTCAAAAACGAATAAGAGCGGCTTTAGCCAAAAAATGCTCGTGTGTGTAGTTTTAATCTTCAATTAGTATATGGGGCGGCACACCTTCACACTTTGTTTTAAGAAATTAATATGACTAAAAAAGTAAGAGTACGTTTTGCGCCCAGCCCTACGGGTGGATTGCACCTGGGTGGTGTGCGCACTGTTTTATATAATTACCTGTTTGCCCGCGCCAATGGCGGCGATTTTGTGTTGCGCATAGAAGATACCGACCAGACACGCTTTGTGCCCGGCGCCGAACAATACATTATGGACTGCCTGCGCTGGTGCGGTCTGGAGCCTGACGAAAGCCCCGAAAAGGGCGGCCCGCATGCCCCCTATCGCCAGAGCGAGCGCAAACACCTATATTACGAATATGCGCAGAAGCTGTTGGACGCAGGCCATGCCTATTACGCCTTCGATACCACCGAAGACCTGGAGCGCATGCGCAAGGAAATGAAAAAGGACGAGCATTCGGTACCGCAGTATGACCGCACCACCCGCATGAAGATGCGCAACTCGCTGTCGCTGGATGCGGCTGAAGTGGTGAAGCTGCTGGGCGATGGCGTGCCATATGTGATACGCATAAAAGTACCGGAGAATGAAACAATAAAGCTCACAGACATGATACGCGGCGAGGTGTCTTTCGATAGCTCGCTGGTGGATGATAAAGTATTGCTGAAAGCCGATGGCATGCCTACTTATCACCTGGCTGTGGTGGTAGATGATTACCTGATGCAGATCACCCATGCCTTCCGTGGCGAGGAATGGCTGCCCAGCGCGCCTATACATGTGCTGCTGTGGAAGTACCTGGGCTGGATAGAGCATATGCCCCTGTGGGCGCACCTGCCGCTGATACTAAAACCCGATGGCAACGGCAAGCTGAGCAAGCGCGATGGCGACCGCCTTGGCTTTCCCGTATTTGCCATGAACTGGACAGACCCTAAGACCGGCGAAACAACAGGTGGCTTTAAGGAAATGGGCTTCCTGCCACAGGCATTTGTAAATATGCTGGCCATGCTCGGCTGGAACCCCGGCACTGAGCAGGAACTGTTTTCGCTGGATGAACTGGTGAAAGCATTCTCGATAGAGCGTGTGCACAAAGGCGGTGCCAAGTTCGATTTTGAAAAAGCAAAATGGTTCAATCATCAATACATACAGCATACCGACAATACCGCACTGGCAGCGTTGGTACTGCCTTACATGGATACCGAAAACATAGCCACCGAAAAACTGGAGCGTGTAGTGGGCCTTGTAAAAGATCGTTGCCACCTGCTTACCGACTTTAATACGCAGGCAGGCTTCTTCTTCACCGCACCGGCTACACTGGATGAAGCATCTATGAAGTGGGACGACAACAAAAAGCAATTCTTCACTGCCTGGTCTACAGCCTTGAAGTCGCTCACCGAATGGAACGAAGCCAGCATAGAGGCCAGCTTCAATGAGCAGGTAGCTGTAGCAGGAATCAAGAAGGGCGAAGTGATGCTGCCCTTCCGCATCATACTCGTAGGCGGCAAGTTCGGCCCAGGTGTATTCGCAATAGCCGATGTGATAGGGAAAGAAGATACAATAAGCAGGATCAGTAAAATTATCTGATCAAATATTTTATAAAAATGGGGTGCACAATGCAAATTGCGCACCCCATTTCTTATTACCACATCACTTTACCAATATCCACACTTCAACCCCGCTCACTATCTTCTCATCATTTTCAACCGACTCAGGGTGCTTTATGTCTATAGACTTAAAGATGATGCGTGGCTTTATATCGCCTGTGCCATCTATGGTCAGCTCCTGTGCGGGTAGATCTCCCTGCTTGTCTTTTGCCCTCAGCGACCGCACCAGCGTATTGAGGCATATAGTGTCAACCGTTTTCCCGTTCCTTATAAAATTCATGTAGGTGCTGCTGTCTTGCTCGGTTAGGCTTACTTGCACAGAGTCTGTAGGGCTAAGGAATATCCATTGTTTTTTGCCCACAGGGTATGTGGGAAATCCGATGATAAATACCTTTGAGTAACCCGCCACATTCACGCCCGTCTGTATGTCTGCCGTATAAGACAAGGAGTTGCGGTAGCGGGTCATTCCGTTTTTTTGGTTGGTGCAAAGTATATGTATCAGTGAATCTTTGAGTGTGTTGCTCGCTTCCCATTCATTAGTGTGGCCGCTGCTTACGCCTCTGTACGTATACTTCACAATGTCTTTGATGTTGGCTGCATATACAGGTTGCATCGCCTCTGTATTCTTCCTGTCTATAAAATACTCGACCACATTTCTCAGCTGTTCTGCATCATAATTGCTCGTTACAGCCTTACTGGATTGTGTTACTTTTTCTCCCGGCTTCCATATCCCGTACTTCATCAGTATGGCTTCCATGCGGTGCAGCTGGCTGCGCTCCGACACCGAAAACACACTCCATGGACCGAATAACGACAGCGCGCCGATAATAGCCAGCGACAGCGGAATGACCCGTATGTTCTTTTGCCGGGAGAAAACAAAATACAAAGAGATGTATCCCAGCCACCCGCCCAGCAGTACCAGGTAGTACCTCGACTCTGTAATGCCATACTGCCTCACACGCGTATAGATGGCCGCATAGAGCAGTACCAGCAGCGGCAGCGATGCCCGGAAAAAGAATTTGGAAAAGAAGCGTACCCATGGGTTGTCGGCATCATCGCGTAGCGGGTTCACCAGCAGCACAGCCAGTATGCCTACCACCGAGTAGCAGAAGATGAGCATACTCACCCAGCCCTTGGGCAGGCTCCACATGCCTATGATCTTGAAGCCATACGCATACAGGATGACCATGTAGAGGGTAACGATAGGGATGAGGATGTATTGGGTAAAAATTTTCAGCGCCTTTGGGAAAATAGTTGGTGTATTGATCTCGCTATAACTGTCAGGAATACCCGCAAGAAAGAACCACGTGTTGAAAATACCCGCGATAATGACCCACAGCCGTTCGTACACTTCAAAATCTATATCGAGCTTGAAGAGGATCTTGCAGGCAGTAAGGGCCAGTGACAGGCCGATGTATAGCGCACCGGAAAAAACAAGGGCGAGTATCATACGGGCATACAGCGTTTCATTGAACCGCCAGAACCCTGTACGCTCATTGTGCCTGAGATAGGCCGCAATAGCCACCCATAAGTGCATCACTATGGCCAGCACAAAGAAAATAAGCATTTGCCGGTAATGCTCAAATAAAGTATCAGGTGCCAGCCAGGCCCAATAGATGAGGCTAAGACAAATAGCCAGCGCGGGCATGGCCCACTTCATATACGGCTTTTCAGGTCGCTCCGCATATAGCATACATCCAAGGGCCAGTGGCAACGCCAGCAGGCAGCTGAGCAATATGCGAACGAATGAATGGTACGACGGCGAAGTGTAGCTATTAACCATCAGCAGGGCAACGTATGTACCTATGCCGGCAAACAGCAACGGCAGATAAAACCGCTTTGCAGCACCACCGGCCTGTGTAGTAAGGTATTTTATGGAGGGGAATTTCATATTGTTGGATGTGTGTTACAAATTAACTCAATAAGGTCTATATTATTGTGAATTTTCATTTAAAAATAACGGTCCTGTTGTTTCCGGGTTACTTTACGGTTTATACTTACTCATTTAGCCCTTAAAACCTATCTTTGGCCTCAATAATAATTCATTATGTTACCCATACAATTACTCCGTACCAATAAAGAACTTGTACTTGAGGGCCTGAAGAAAAAGAACTTCAAAGACCTCGGCCTCGTAGATAAGATACTAGCCACCGATGAGCAGCGCCGTGCCTTGCAGGTAGAGAACGACAATATAGCTGCCGCCGTAAACAGCGCATCGAAGAATATAGGCCAGCTAATGGCCAAAGGCGAAAAAGACCAGGCCGAAGCCATGAAGGCCGAAGTAAGCGCGAATAAAGAAAAAGCAAAGGCCATTGCCGACCAGCTGGCCGACCTGGAAACCGCGCAGCACGATATGCTGATACTGCTGCCCAATATGCCCAACAGCAGCGTGCCTTATGGAAAAACACCTGAAGAGAACGAAGTGGTGCGCACAGGTGGCACTCGTCCGGATCTGACCGCGCAAAAGCTCCCCCACTGGGACCTCGCCGCCAAATACAACCTTATGGACCTGGAGCTGGGCACCAAGATCACCGGTGCGGGTTTCCCAGTCTTCATAGGGCAGGGTGCACGGCTGCAACGCTCACTCATCAACTACTTCCTGAATTATAATACAGAAGCCGGCTACATCGAATACTGCCCGCCATTCATGGTCAATGAGGCATCAGCCTATGGTACCGGCCAGCTACCCGATAAGGAGGGGCAGATGTACCATGTGACTGTAGATGGGTTTTACCTGATACCTACTGCCGAAGTGCCGGTAACCAATATATACCGCGATACCATAGTGCAGGAAACAGAACTGCCGGTGAAGATGACCGCATACTCACCCTGCTTCCGCCGCGAGGCCGGCTCCTATGGCAAGGACGTGCGCGGCCTCAACCGGGTACACCAGTTTGATAAGGTAGAGATCGTGCAGCTAAGCCACCCTGCCAAAAGCTACGATGCGCTGGAGGATATGGTACACCACGTAGAAAAGCTATTGCAAAACCTCAACCTGGAATACCGCATACTGCGCCTTTGTGGCGGCGATATGAGCTTCGCCTCTGCACTCACGTTCGACTTTGAAGTATACAGCGCAGCACAGGAGCGCTGGCTGGAAGTAAGCTCTGTATCCAACTTCGAGACCTTCCAAACCAACAGGATGAAAATACGCTACAAAGATGGCAATGGTAAAACACAGTTGCTGCACTCATTGAATGGCAGCTCACTCGCATTGCCAAGGATAATCGCGTGTCTTTTAGAAAATCACCAGACGCCTGACGGGATCAAAATTCCTGAAGCGTTACAACCTTATTTCGGAAAGGCGATCATCAGCTAATCATCAAATCAGCTAATCAAAAAACTATGCTACAACGCAAACAATCACTTTGGTTATTTCTGGCAGCCCTGCTGAGTGCGGGTGTGTTTTACTTTGACATTTACAAAACGCATACGGTAGTGAACGGGCTAGATACTTTGGGCACATTACGTGTGGCCGATAATTTTCCTTCGCTGCTCATAGCACTGATAATGACCGGCGTGCCACTGATCACCATATTCCTGTATAGCAACCGCAAGCGCCAGGTGAACCTGTCAATGATAAGCATATTGGCGATTATAGCTTTTGTGGGCCTGCAACTATGGCGCGTCACGGACCTCGCCAAATCAGTGCCTCCGCCCTCAAGCGGCAGCTACTGGGTAGGCATGGTATTGCCTGTAATCTCTCTGGCATTGTTGATCATGGCCATCTCCGGTATTCGCAAGGACGAGAAGCTGGTAAGGTCTGTAGACAGGCTGCGCTAAATTTGGAACGCCCTGAAAGGGCACAATCTCTTAGCGGGGGGGCAACGCCCTCCGACTCGCAGGAACGTAACACAAGCCCTGAAAGGGCGAAATATATTAGCCTAGGGGTGTAGCCACGGGTATAATACTATCATAAGGAGAGCGCCCTGAAAGGGCACAATCTCTTGGCGGGGGCAACGCCCTCCGACTCGCAGGAACGTACACAAACCCCCTGAAAGGGCGACATATATCAGCCCGGGGTGTAACCCAATGTACAATTGAAGGGCGGAATATCAAAAAAATACGCCAACACACTACACCAGTTGCCAGTCCCGATAGCTATCGGGATTAGGCCGTGGTTAAAGACAATATACGATCGGCTTTAGCCGAAATGCTCGCGTATGTGGATAACACAGCTATAATTACCTCCTCCTGAAAGGCTTAGTGTTATCTATATCACCATTATCATTCCCGCGGCCATGTGAATGGCTACTACCACCTCCGAGGTTGAAAGTAACCCCCACATGAATACCCACATTACTGAACGGCTGTGAATAAGATGGCTGTGTAGCGTAGGTGCTATCCACACTTGCCGTTTTACTGTATTTTATGGTTTGGTTGCCTGTAACCTGGGAAAGGGATACACCCTGGCCATTGGAAGTCACAGTAGTCAGGTCAGCTTCTTTGATGTAGGCAGACAAAGACAAAATGCTCACTTCGCCCCATATAGACATGTTATCATTGAGCTTATATTGTACACCGGCTGCGGCAGAGAAACCCAGTGAAAAATAATTTTTGATCTTAAAGGTAAAGTCATCTACTTCCGTTGCGCCTGTACCGGGAGCATTGGATATGATCTGATCTTGGGTGATCTTAGTATTCAATGGTATTGCCAGTCCCAGTCGGGAGTATAAATTAATTTTACCACCGCTTTGAATGACAAGCGATGGCATCATGATCACCGGAGTTTTCGCCTGTTGCACTATACTTGCGTCACTGAGTACACCACCTATTGTTACATCGTTATCAGTATAGGTGTATTTCTTGGCAGAAAGGCCAATACCGGCATCCAGTTGAACGCCCACATGATCGCTGAACATATAACCCAAACCAAGTGTACCCTGCAGGCCTGCGCTGAAAGATGCGCCCTTTAAGCTATAAGTATTTAGATAGGTAGTGTTATTCTGTGTTCCATTATAGGGCTGGCCTGTACCATCCGTTGTTGATCCAGCCTGCGGCACTGCATAACCCAATCCCGCCCTTATATAAAAACCCTGCGCAAACCCCGTGGTAGCTACCAATGAAAGAACCAATGCCGTACCCAATATCTTTTTCATGGATCATTAATTTTGATGTGCAAATATATGGCTACTTAAAAAGATTTACCTCTCTATTATGCCTCATTTGGGAAATATTGTTACTTCACGATAAATGCACATTATTGCCCGTATAATAAAAAAACCGCGAACAGTATTATAATACTATTCGCGGTGCGATAAAATTGTTCGTTTATTTTTTCTTGCTCATTGCAGCTTCTATCTGTTCCACAGTTATCGGCATGTCTTTGAACAGGTCTATGTTGCCGTTCTTGGTGATCCATATATTGTTCTCAATGCGGATGCCCATCTGCTCTTCCTCGATGTAGATGCCCGGCTCTATAGTGAACAACTGGCCTTCCTTTATAGTATCCATATAGTTGCCCACATCATGCACCACTATACCCAGGAAGTGCGTCACCCCATGATAAAAATACTTGCGGAACGCAGGGTTTTCAGAGTCCTGTTTTTTAATATCCTCTTTCGTGATGAGCCCTATTTTCAATAGCTGTTTTTCCATCTCCGCATTGATGCTCTTTACATACTCCTGGAATTGCAGGCCGGGCTTCAGTATTTTCTTCCCGTGGTTATGCACTGCCAGGCAGGCATTGTACACCTCCGCCTGCCGCTTGGTGAATTTGCCATTAACGGGTACCGTGCGGGTAAGATCAGCATTGTAGTTGCCGTACTCTGCGCCAAAGTCCATGAGCAGCAGTTCGCCGCTTTTGCACTCCTGGTTGTTCTCTTCGTAATGAAGCGTCCTTGCCCGGTCGCCTGATGCTATGATGCAGCCATAGGCATGGCCTGTAGCGCGGTTGCGCAAAAATTCATGCGTCAGCTCTGCCTCGATCTCATACTCCATCACACCGGGCTTGATGAATTTCAGCACACGGTCCAGCGCCTTGGCAGTAATGTCTATAGCCATTTTTACAACTTCTATTTCTTCTTTTGTTTTCACGCTACGTAGGTCCTTCATCAGGCGTGCCGCACGGTCGTAAGTATGCACCGGATACTTCTTCATCAGCTCGTGTACAAACAGAAGGTCGGTACGTGGCAGCTCAGTGTCCAGGCGGTTGTGTTCATTGGTATTGAGGTACACAGTGTCGGCACTGTTCATCATTACCTGTATCATTACATCAAACCCATCGAGCCACTGCACATTCTTAATGCCTGATATAGCAGTGCCTTCCTCTTTGCGCAGCTTGTGGCCTACCCATTTTTCCAGCAGCTCATTGGGGCGCAGCAATACCAGCACCTCGCGCATGTTCTTGTCCGGGTTATCGGGGTATAGCACTACTATGGTCTTCTCTTGCGTGATGCCGGATAGCCATAGCACATCGGCATCGGGACGGTAGTTCATCACGCCGTCGCCGCTCTTGGGGAATACCGGGCTTGCCGGGAATATGGCCAAAGAATTGGGCTTCATCTTCTTTATGAAGCGCTGCCTGTTTTGCTCGTATAGTTTTGATGGAATTGGTAAGTATTTCATTTGTATGTATATAAATGGAATGCTAAGGTAAGGTATGCGTATTAATTCCCAAGGCACTTCCCCGAAAGTTCCCCCGAAAATTTATTTGGTTTATTTTGTAAACTACTTTACGTTTGCATTTCAATTCAATAAAAATGGAAAATACAGAACAACAAAACCTCGCATTAATAGCAGACATGATAGCCGATGCCCGCAAAGAATTCAATGACAGGAGCTTTTACTTCCTGCTATGGGGTTGGGTGGTGAGCCTGTGCTGCCTGGCCCAATATGTGCTGCTCTACCTGAAAAAAGATTACAATGGTATAGTATGGATATTAATGATCCCTACAGCCATAGTACAGATACTCTATGCGGTGAGGCAAAAGAGGAGGGAGGGTGTAAAGACGTATATAGACAAAGTGGTGGGCTATGTATGGGTGGCGATCGGTGTTTGCCTGGTGCTTACCCTGTCATCAAGCTGGGCATTGCAATTAAATACTTATCCCGTACTCATCATGCTCTATAGTGTGGGTACATTTTTATCAGGCAGCATCATGGGCCTCAAACCTATGATATGGGGTGCCATAGCCTGCTGGGTAATAGCCGCTGTGACCTTTTACGTATCCTTCGAATACCAGCTGTTGCTGCTACCTTTGTCGCTAATAGTATCATACATTATACCCGGATACCTTTTAAAAAACCGCTTCAGGAAAAATGTTTAAAGAACTGGATCCCTTGCTGCACTCGCAGTTGAGGCTGGCAATAGTATCGTTGCTGATAGCGGTGGAAGAGGCGGAGTTCAATTACCTCAAGGAAAAGACCGGGGCTACTTCCGGCAACCTGAGTGTGCAGGTAGACAAGCTAAAGACCGAGGGTTATATAGAAGTGACCAAAACTTTCAGGAATAACTACCCCCTCACTACCTGTAGGATAACGAAAAAAGGCATAAAGGCTTTTGAGAAATATGTAGAGCACCTGAAGTCTTATCTCAACCCGAAAGGATAATAAGGTTGAGGTTTTACCGCCATTTTACTGCCATTTACCGATATACCTAAATCCCTGACCGAATTAGGGTTTCGCGGCATACTTCAAAATGTAGCTTTGCACCATCATATTAATATAACATGAAACAAATCTTTACCATCTTTTCTTTTTTAGTGTTAGGAGCAGCCACGGCCACGGCACAATATAAAATAAGCGGCACCGTGGTGGATAACAACGACAAGCCAATCCGTGGCGCTAATGTATACCTCGATAATACAATAGACGGCGGCACTGCCGATAGCATGGGCGTATTCAGGTTCACCACATCAGAGAAGGGCAACCAGACCATTGTAGCCTCGGAGGTAAGCCACGAAACTGCCGGACTGCCTATAGTCATCACCGGCGATGTGAGCGGTATCGTTATCCGTATGAAGGTCAATAAGACCCGCGACCTCGATATGGTCACTATCACCGCAGGCTCTTTTGATGCCTCTAACGATAAAAGCAAAACAGTATTAAAGCCCCTCGACATTGTAACCACCGCAGGCGCTAATGCCGATGTGGTAAAAGCTATAGAAATGCTGCCGGGCACACAACAGATCGGTGCCGACAATGGCCTGTTTGTAAGAGGTGGCGATGCGAGTGAAGCTTCTATACTCGTAGATGAGATGGTGGTGCAGAACGCATTTTTCAGTGGCCCTCCGGGTGTATCTACCCGTAGCCGATTCGGTGCTTTCCAATACCAGGGCGTTTCCTTCAGCAGCGGTGGCTACAGCGCGCGCTATGGCCAGGCACTCTCCAGCGTATTAGAACTCACCAGCACCGATCTGCCCGATAAAAGCACCGTCAACCTCGGTATCAATATGGCGGGTATCTACGCATCAGGCACCAAAAAATGGAAGAACAGCGCACTGGATGTTGGTGGCAACTACAACAACCTCACACCTTTCTACGGCCTGGCAAAAACAAACTTTAACTTCTTTAGCGTGCCTGTTGGCGGTGGCGGCAATGTGCGCTACACCTGGAAGCCTAATAAAGACGGCATATTCAAGGCCACATTCAATAGCTCTTATACACAGAGCGGTATAGCAATACCCAATCCCTATTATGGCGCACCCGATAGTGTGATAACAGACAGCATCACCCGCAAATTCAGCAAGCTGGGGCAAAACATCAACTTCCTTACCAAAGACCAATACTACTACAGCAATGTATCGTATAGGCAGCTCTATAAAGATAAGTACAGCCTCTACGTGGCCGGTTCTTACAGCCTCGATCAAACCAATAATACATTTGGATACGAGTCCGCAGGTAGCATACCTATAGATGAAACAGACCATCGCGGGCAGTTCCGTATAGAAGGCAAGGACTATTTCAGCAGCAGGCTGAACCTGCTGGTGGGTACCGATGTGCAGAGCTACGGCATATCCAAGACCTACGCTGATACCTTCAAACAGTCCTTTACAGAAACGCAAGTATCCGGCTATACAGAATTGGAATGGACCCCCATCAACTTAATATCCTTCCGCCCCGGTATAAGGTACGAGCACAGTGTATTGCTCAATAAAGATGATATAGCGCCACGCCTGTCTATGGCTATCAAGACCGGCCATCACAGCCAGATATCAGTAGCCACAGGCATTTTTTACCAGGATGCCGATAATATGTATTTGCTGGCCGGCCTTAAGCCGGACATGCAACGCGCTACGCACTACATCATCAACTGGCAATACTCCAACGATAACCGTACCCTCCGCCTTGAAGCATACTATAAACATTACGACAACCTGATCATAGAGCACGATAGCACAGCATTTGACCCCAACCTGTACCGCACCATTACCGGCGCTACGAAGGTGGATAACAGCGGCTACGGCTATGCACAGGGGCTGGAGCTTTTTTACAGGGATAAGAAAAGCATCAAAAACCTCGACTACTGGGTGTCGTACAGCTATATTGATACCAAAAGAAAATACCTGAACTATCCTACCGAGGCCACCCCTACATTTGTAGCCAATAATAACCTCAGCCTCGTGGGCAAATACTTTGTGGACAAATGGCAAACCAATTTCAGCGCCACATATAGCTACGCCAGCGGCAGGCCATACTACAACCCCAATAACCCCGATTTTCTCAGCGACAAAACACCCGATTACAACAACCTCGCTATATCAGTTGCCTACCTGCATACCTTTGGCAAATGGTTCACTGTATTCTACCTGAGCCTCGATAATGTGACCAACAATCACAATATATTCGGTTACAGGTACCAGTACGATGCTACGGGCAACCTCGTTACCAGCCCTATAGTACCGGCGCTGTACCGCTCGGTATTCTTTGGTATCAACCTCTCACTCACACAATTCAAGAAAGACGAATTATAAATCACAAAAACCAACTAAAAATGTATACAATGAAAAAGATGATCTTACTAGGCGCAGCAGGTCTCGCCGTATTCAGCGCGCAGGCGCAGGATTTCAAAACAATGGAAGAAAAGGTGTTCCTCGCTTTTGATACCACCCAGGATATGAATACCAAGATAGAGCAAAGCAACAAGCTCTCCCTCATCGCTAAAAAGTGGGACGGCGAATGGTCGGCTCATTACTATGCCGGTTACAGCAAGGCTGTACTTTCTTATATGGAAAAAGATGCCGCCAAGCGCGATGCCTATCTTGATGAGGCAGAGAAAGATGCAGAAGATGCCGTGACCCTGCTGAAAAAGAACAACGATGAGACCTTTGTGCTGGCAGCCATGATCGCTAATGCGCGTATGGCGGTAGACCCCATGCAGCGCTGGCAGAAGTATGGCCAGGTATTCACCACCGACCTCGAAAGTGCAAAAGACCTCAATCCCGATAACCCGCGCATGTATTACCTGCAAGGGGTGAGCAAGTATTTTACACCCAAGGCATACGGCGGCGGCAAAGCAACTGCATTGCCTTATTTTGAGAAGGCTGCAGGCCTCTATGCCAAAGAAACCGGCAAAGACATCACTATGCCACATTGGGGAAAAGATAAGACACAATACTTCCTCGGCCAATGTAAGCAGGCCGATTGATTACCAGTGTATTAGGCCGTGGCACGATACTTTTAATACCTATAGTAGAAAAAGATTAAAAGTAACTTTCCCTTCTAATACATCCTCTTTAATTTTCCCCCAAATAAGGGCCCGGCGCGAGAAGCACCGGGCCCTTATCCTTTTATGAAATTAGAATCACAAGGCATGTATTATTAAGCAATGCTAACATAGTCCTTGGTTTCAACCGTTTACAATGCGCCATCCAAAACGCGGGAATCAAACGGGAAGAAAGAATACATCACCTGCTGGCACGATACTTTTAATATCTATAGTACAAACAGATTTAAAAGTAACTTCCCTTCTAATACATCCTCTTTCTTTTCCCCCAGTAAGGGTCCGGCGCAAAGCATCGGACCCTTATCCTTTTTAGGATTGAGCAGAAGGCGTAATTTCTTTATGCTGTTACAATCTTATCTATTTAAAGACCTTATTTTATCCCCTACCCCTTACCTTTGCGTATGTCTTTTTTTAAGTCGGTGCGGCCGTTTATAGTAGCGGGCCCATGCAGTGCGGAAACGAGGGAGCAGGTGCTGGCGACAGCAGCTGAGCTGGCCCCTATGTGCATTCAATTGTTCAGGGCGGGGGTGTGGAAGCCACGCACCAAGCCGGGCTCTTTTGAAGGCGCCGGTGTGGAAGCACTGGCATGGCTGAAGGAAGTAAAAGAAACATACCACCTGCCAGTAACGGTAGAAGTGGCCGAGCCTGCCCATATAGAGCAGGCGCTGGCGCACGGCATAGACGTACTGTGGGTGGGTGCCCGCACCACGGTAAACCCCTTCCAGGTGCAGCGGCTGGCCGATGCGCTCCGTGGCGTACCTATAAAGGTGATGGTGAAGAACCCCGTAAGCCCCGACACCGATCTGTGGCAGGGCGCTATAGAGCGTTTTGAGCAGGCCGGCGTGCAGGAAGTGGCTGCTATACACCGTGGCTTTGCAGGCTACGGATCGGCAACGGGATACCGCAACCAGCCGAACTGGCCCATACCCATAGAGCTGAAAAGGCGCAAACCGGAACTGAGCATCATCTGCGACCCAAGCCACATTACCGGCAAGCGCGACCGTGTGGCAGAAATGGCACAAAAAGCCATGGATATGCACTTTGACGGCCTGATGATCGAAACACACCTCACCCCCGATGCCGCATGGAGCGACGCCGCTCAGCAGGTAACACCCCAGCAACTGAAGACCATACTGGCCGGCCTGGTGATACGCGAAGAGTACACACAGGACATGAGCGGCCAGGTGCAACTGGAATACCTGCGCCAGCTGATGGACAGCATAGACACCGAAATAACCGACCTGCTGGGCAAGCGCATGGAACTGAGCGAGCAGATGGGTGAGGTGAAGAAAGCCAGCAATATGACCATTTACCAGCCTGCCAGGTGGCGGGAGATACTGGAAACGCGGGTGGAACACGCACAATCGCGCCATCTGTCGAAAGAATTTGTGGCCTGTATATACGAGCAGATACACCACGAGAGCATACGCAAGCAACTGGCCATGCTGGAAGCAAAAGACAAGCCGGTACAAGAATAACGGGTATCTGCCGAAGGCAGGTTTTTTTTACTTTTGACCGAACGGACTATATTTACCTGAAATAAACTGATCATTGGCACTAAAGCACCATATAGACGATAAAGTACGCTTCGACCAGCAGGTGGATAACTCGCGTGCCTACGTATTGCCTTTTATAGAAAAGACCAAGCCACTCGGCCCCGGCATCAATGTGCTGGAGGTGGGTACCGCCGAAGGCGGCGTGCTGCGCCCCTTTACGGACCGTGGCTGCCAATGCGTGGGTGTAGACCTTGCCGATGCACGCGTAGAAAATGCCAAGGTACTGATGGCTGATGAATACAAAGCAGGCAAGGTGGATTTCATCTGCCAGAATATTTATGACGAGGCTTTCATCAGCAGGTTCAAAAATAATTTTGATGTCATCATCCTCAAAGATGTCATTGAACACGTGCCGGGACAAGAGCAATTCATACCGCACCTCAAAACATTTTTAAGGCCGGGCGGGCAGATATTCTTTGGCTTTCCGCCCTGGTATATGCCTTTTGGCGGCCACCAGCAGCTGTGCCGCAAGAAATGGGCCAGCGTGATACCGTGGTACCACATACTGCCCACACCCTTGTACAAAGGCATACTGAAAATGGCCGGGGAAGACAAGGTAGTGATAGATGAGCTGCTGGAAATAAAAGATACCCGCATCACCATAGAACGGTTTGAGCGTATTGTAAAAGCCAGTGGCCTGCAGGTGCTGAACAAACAACATTACCTCATCAACCCGATATACAAATACAAATTCGGGCTGCAGCCCAGGAAGCAGTTTGCGCCCATAACATGGCTACCCTACCTCCGTGATTTTGTGACCACATGTGTATATTATACAGTAGGATAACTCTTACTGAATAATTGCGCGAGATATTCTACCACATAGGCACAAAGCCCACATAGCCTATGTGGGCTGTACTCATAAGTTTCAAGATCATATAGGTGCACTTACTCACGCCTATGTGGTCTATGTGCCTATGTGGTGGCCTTGAATAGCACCAAATAATTTCTGTGTTTATAGTTCCTAATTGGCTATCAGCCCAACAAAAATTCTATGGCTCGGGGATAGTAAAAATGCTCCAGCTTGTGTATGCGCTTAGCGAGCTCGTGCGCGCTATCGCCCTGGGCTATGGCACAGCGGGCTTGCAGTATGATGCCGCCATCATCGTACACCTCATTAACATAGTGTATGCTGATGCCCGATTCTTTATCGCCTGCTGCTATCACAGCATCGTGTACACGCGCGCCATACATGCCCTTGCCACCATAGCCGGGCAGCAATGCGGGGTGTATGTTGATGATACGGTCGGGGTATTGCGCAATAAGCGCACGTGGTATCTTCCATAAAAAACCTGCAAGCACTATCAGCGAAGGTTTGTAATCGGCAATTTGCTCTACAAGCAGGGTTTCATTAAAAGTATTTTTGTCGATGATGAGGAAGGGGATCTCTTCGCGCCGGGCAATATCCAGTACACCCGCATCAGCTTTGTTGCTCACGATGAGGGCCACCTTCGCCTTTCCGTTCCCTTTGAAGTATTGTATAATCGCATCGGCATTAGTCCCTGTGCCCGATGCGAAGATGATGAGTGACTGCATGGTGCAAAAGTAGTGGTTATTTCCTCCTTAAAATAATCACAGCACCCTGGCCTTTGTTGATACTGGCTACGGCATTGTGCTTCACCTTGCCATCGGAAAGAGTGATACGCGATGTATTGGGCGGCACCTTGCCTTCGTTCTCGGCAATTATGGTGAGTATATTTACCTGCTCGGTGAGGGGCAGCACTACCTGCTTCTTCTTGCGCACAAGGGTGTAATCAGACAACACCACGCGGCCATTGTATACGAGTGTCACTATATCGCCATCAATGTATTCGCTGTCCCAGATATCCATACGGCAGGTATCAGTGTTGAAATCATATACTTTTTCCACATCGGCGGTAAGGGTAAGCGTATTGGGCGGCAGCCTTTCTTCATACCCATCACCTGGCTTTGATTTAACATCCGGGCCTGCGGCAATGATCTCGTGTTCCATTTTTGGTGGCTCAAATAAGTGGTTCAGCTCTTTGGTTGCCTCAAACGATATTATGCCTTCGCTGCAGGTGAGGTCGTTCTTCTTTCCTTTAAAACTACCCTTCAGGTAGTAATGCCCGTTCTGTAGCTTATACGGTACGTGCGCCTCCACCATACAATCCTCAAAAATGGTGACATCCGGATCCACCGTTTCTTTAAAAGAAAAAATGTGAAGCGCCTTGTCTATACTGCCTTTTATAGATGACCTGAGCTCCAGGCCATCGTCCATGTAGGTTATGGCATAGCCTTTAAAATTTTCACCCGTCATCGTAAATACGAGCTTATACCTGTTGCTTTCACCGCCCTTCATTTGCAGAGTGCCCCGCAGCACACAATCCTTCTGCTGCCCCAGCATTCGCAGGGGTAAGAGAAAAATGAGCAGTATCAGGAGGACACTATATCGCATTGGGTAGGTTGCGTTTTTAATTTTACTTATGGTGTAGATCCGCTGTTTAGTTCATTCAGTTTTTGCCGGGCTATCTGCGCGTAGGTACTACCCGGGTAGTCTATCAGCAATTGCTCGTAATATTTCTTTGCTTCGTCATTCTTATGCAGGTCGTTCTGGTAAATACCGGCCATCATGAACACCGCATCATCACCCAGTACATCTTCTTTATAGTCTTTCAGTATCAGGGCCAGGTAGCCCAGTGCCGCCTCGTAATCTTTATGCTTTTCGGCCATCTGCGCGCGCGCCATCAGTATATCATCATTGAGGGGATGCTTTGGGTAAGCTTTGTTGATGCTGTCCAGCAAAATCCCTGCTTCCTTGTCCTTGTTCTGGAACATGAGTAGCCCTGCCGCGGCAAAGCGTTGCAGTGGCACCAGGTTGCTGTCTTCCACATTCTCGGTGATGAGTACAGAAAGGTAGATGGCATCGTTAGCGATCAGCTCTGATGTGGCCGATTTGAGCCAGCCCAGCTGCTGCTGCGCCCAGTCGAAGTCGCCACGGTAGTAGGCCAGCTTCGCATTCCTGAAACGGGCATCCTCGCCCATAGGGTCTTGCTTGAATTGTTTATCTACCTGGCTGTATACCAGCGAGGCTTCCCACAGCTGGCCTGTGAGCGCATAATAGTCGCCCAGCTGCAGCCGCAGTGCGCCGGCCATATTTGGCCTTACATCCGGCTCGTCAATACCTCTTTTAAGTATGCTGATAGCGCGTGGCACATCATTGCCATATTGCGCCAGCAGGGTGGCATAATCAGATACCGTTTGCATGCCGTAGTACTTCGGGTACATCACCAGGAAGCTATCGTACAATTCGGCTACATGGGCCACATCGGCAGGTGTGTAATTAGGATTGGCCTCCAATTGATCGAGCGCGGCAGTAAGCTCCTCGCTCTGTGCCATGATGTAGTAAGGGAGATCTTTGCCCTTGGCCACAATATCTTCATAAGCTTTGACGGCAGTGCCATATTGCTTTGCGGCAACAGCTACCCGTGCAAAATCCATGAGGTGCTTGCCGGTCTCCTTGTTGCGCTCGTCTACAGCTTCCATTTGCAGCAGCGCGCCGTCCCAGTCATTCTTCTGTGTGTATATCCAGGTGAGCAGGTCGGCGAAATAATTGTTTTCGGGATGCTCGTTTATTTTTCGGATGATGGCCTTTTGCGCCTGTTGCAGCTTATCGGCATCATTACCCAGCAGCTCCAGCAATACCGACTTGATGTAATCGGTATTGAGGCCCGGCACCTGGTTCAGCGCCAGCAGCGCGTCTATGGCCTTGCCCAGGTCGTTGCAGTGCGCGTACAGGTTAGCCAGTTGCGCGGCATAGAGGTATGGGCCGGTAAAGTTGGTGGCGGCACGCTCGTAGCTGGCTATGGCATATTCTTCCAGCCCTGCATCAATAAATGCTTTGGCCACCTTTTGCGTGTACATATCATCGCCGTTAACAGATAGTACCAGCGAATCGTACTGTTGCCGGGCCTTGTCTATAGCGCCTTCGCGCTCATACACATTACCGAGGTCTATGTGCAGCAGCGGATTGAGGCGGAGCGTGCGCTGGCGGGCCACGAGTTGCTCGGCAGTTTTATAATCCTTGGTTTGTACCAGCGCATGCAGGTAATAACCGTAAACAGAATCGGGCGCGGTAGAGTATAATTTACTGAACAGTTCTTTGGCTTTGGCATAGTCGCCCGCATCGGCAAATTGCCGTGCGGCAGCCACATCCGTTTGGGCAAAGACAGGGCAAGTGAACAGCGCCAATACACCCACACTCCAAGACCGCACTATGTTCCTCATTGCTTGCATACTTAAATATAGTTAATACCCGATTATTCACAAATCTTAGCCACTAAACGGTACTTCTAAATGATAAGCCGGAAAAGAATTACAAAAATAGGTATTTATTTGTCGGTAGCAGGCTCATCGGCCTTATCAAAAGTATAAAATTCGCCATTGAATTTATATACGATAAAATCGCCGGTGAAGTCGTTGCCCTCGTCCACATCGGGTATATAGAGGAATTGCTTATCGACGCTGAAGTGAATAACGGGTTTCTTGCCTTTCACCTTTTCTACCGAGCGGGGATCGTAATCGTACTCCAGGTGGCTGAGCTTTTTCAGCCGCTTATGGAACAGCAGCACTTTTACCAGCTTATCGTCTATCACCGAGTAGGCGGTAATCTGTTGGCTCTCCTCCCGCTCGGCGCTGGCAGAGCCGCTGATGACGAGGTACACAGGCCTGCCACTGGACTGTACAGTAGTAATGCTGCTGTAAAACGCTCCGGGGTCGCCCTGCACGGTTGGGTCTATCATATCCACAAAGCCGGCCCCGTCTGATACGGTGAACTGGGCAAAATCGGCAAAGAAGTGAATAGAAGCCCCCATTTGCATATCCCAGTAGTAAAAGCGTAGATTGCCGTCATCAGACGTTACATAATGCATGCCCTTGGCCCTGGCCAGCTTAAACGTACCCTTTAGGGTAGCAGGCACCAGCGGGAACACCTTTTTCATATAATTGATGAGGTGGTCATTGGCATAGGCCAGCGAATCGAAGGCATGTGCCGACTGGGCGTTCGTCCAGTGATTGATCTTACCGAGGTAATGCACCAACCCCTTATCTATCTGCGATACGGTTTGCGCCCTGCCGGCACCACCCATCATAGCGACAGCAATAACCAATAATAAGACCGTTTTGCGCAATGCCTGCATATTTGTAGGGTAAAAATAGCTTTCTTTTAGGCAATAGCAAGTATAATGCCATGGGGTTGCTATCCATTTAGCCATTGCTCGTATATGGCTGCATTGTAGTTGCGTTCTCCTTCTACCTTTGAGATGGCACTATCTAATTTCTTCTCAAAGTAGAAATTGACCAGGGAATATATCTCACTGATTGTCTGCTCATCGCTAAGGTGTAAATCGTCAGCATAAAGTGGACTGAAAAAGAACATAACTTTAGATAGTGTTTCCATTGTTAACCAACAAAAAATTTGAACATGGAATCAAAGAAA
>Ga0316218_1000287_pt1 | contig 75371 bp, 63 predicted proteins | sample TBH18003metaG_FD_203634 | JGI IMG/M metagenome (GOLD analysis project Ga0316218, IMG submission 203634) | Freshwater microbial communities from Trout Bog Lake, Wisconsin, USA - TBH18003 | ecosystem: Environmental > Aquatic > Freshwater > Lake > Hypolimnion/Profundal zone | place: USA: Wisconsin... | reverse complement strand
TCCTTTGTTGCGTCGCAGATGCATAAAACACTCATTCACCATTATCTTCTTCAGCCAGCCACCTATACTTTTATCGCCAGCATACTCAAACCGCTCTATCGTGGCAAAGAACTTACTGAAACCTGTGAGCAGTACTTCCTCGGCATCATGGGCATCCTTTACATATCGTCGGCACAGCAGCAGCATGCCCTTTGAATATATTTCAAACAGGGCCTTCTGCGATCTTCTGTTGTTGTTTTTACAACCTGCAATAATTTCGGCTTCATCCATCAAGCTAACGTGCGTGTGTGCTCCTTCAAATATATATATGCTAAGGGTACCAAAAGGGTTGCGTGGTGAAGAATTATTTTTTTGAGGATAAGAACCTTTTGTGCTCAATAGGTGTACCAACCGCTCATCATAACACTCATTAATACCAATTTGACATTTAAATTGGATTACCCTGAAAGGGTTGACTGTGAATAGCCCCGAGCAAAGCTCGGGGTAGCAGAACGTTTCACTCGCCAACCCAAAAGGGGTTGAACATGAAGCACACAATTTAGTTGTCTAAATGGCAAAAGCATTATTACAATTTCATAGTTCAGACAAACTATGTATTTAAAACAAAACAATATCTATCCCCGCGCACTCAAAAACACACTCAAAAACCACTTTCATTTTTTCTTAGGTATCACAAACATGTAATCACCATCAAACCAATCACTTATCTCCAGAATAATTTCTATGACAGCACAGCCCGTGTCTATGACAGCGCGGAAAGCGCGCTGTCATAGATATTCGTTTTGTGTACTTCAATTGCTCATATCACCTTTGTGCTATAAAACGCTATTTCACATGAAAATCGATGAACGCCAGCAGGCACGCAACCTCTTTTTTGAGACAAATTTCACACAGGCGCAGATAGCCGTTATAGTAGGCATCTCCGAAAAAACTGTGTCACATTGGGCCAATGAAGACCGCTGGCGGCAACTACGCCAGTTGGCCAAACAAACGCCCATGATGATGATCGGCGAAATGTACAGCGAAGTTTCCGCGCTCAATGAAGCCATCCGCTCTCGTGGTTCGGGACAGCAATACGCAACATCTGCCGAGGCCGAGATCCGCCGCAAAACCCTCGCCTCTATAAAAATGCTCAAAGAAAATCAGGCACCCGTTGTTCATGCCGAGGTGTTGGTCAACTTTACCGATTATGTAAAAAAGCTAAATCTCGCCGATGCGCAAACACTGGTAAAGCACGCCGACAAATATTTAAAAGGAGAAATGAAGCTCGGCAAAAACGATGGCTTCAAAATTTACGATATGCCACCCATCCCTCCCGATGCTCCCGAACAGGGCGATGTACCCGTAATGCCACCAACACCGCCCACACCCGCTGCACCAGCCAATAAAACGAACCCTGCCGTAGAGCCGCAAGATTTTGCTGCTAACTCGCAAGCGACAGAAAACACACCGGATATGGAGGGCCCCGCTCCGAAAGAAAATACACTTTCAGTAACGCAAAATGAACCAAATATTAACCTTCCTTCGACCGCTATAGCCTTAGCGAAAGAGGTTTCGACCGCCGTAGCGTTTTCAGCGAAAGAGGTTACTGAACCTGAAAACAACACACCAACCATGATCCAGCCGGTTGTCCGCCATCCGCAAAAGAACTGGATACGCCCACGCGCCATGCAACCTCAACCAAATAAAAATAAATCCGCAGCATAACAGAAAATGGAAGAAAAATTAACCTTTTCTGGTACAAGTTCAAACCTCAGTTGAACAAAAGTTTTACCAACAACATTGATTATCAATGAATTATAACAAATAAGGTAAACCCGCTGAATTTTCAACGCGTAATTGCACTTTTCGAAAGGTTTGGTGTTTAAAATATTAGCAATACCTTGTTGTTACATTTTCAACCGCACCCTTTGTGAAACACATTTGTCTCTTGCTCCTGCTGTGCCTGCCCCTTCTGCTACATGCGCAGAAGCAGGAAAGCAAGGTCATTGATTCCATGCTGCAGAAGCTGGCTCAAATGCAGGAAGATGATACTATTAAAGCAAAGCTGCTCAATGAGATAGCCACCGAGTACCACAATGTAGAGCCCATAGAAGGAATAAAATACGGGGAGCGCTCGCTGGCGATAGCCCAAGACCTGGACTGGAAGCTGGGCGTAGCCAGTGCGGAAAGTATACTGGGGCTGAACTATCAATACAAATCAGACTATCCCGCCGCGCTCGACCACGATTATAAAGCGCTGAAATTATTTGATGAGCTAAAGAACAAAAAGGGCAAGGCCAACCTGTTGCGCAATATGGCCAGCGTGTACCAATATGAGAAGCTATACGACAAAGTGGTGGCGTATGATGAGCAGGCCGCCCAGTTGTTTAGGGAGACCGGCGATAAAGACGGCCTTTCATCGACTACGAGCAACCTCGGCATTTTTTATTTCTCGCAACAGCAATACGACAAGGCCATAGCATATGACCTGGAGGCATTGAAGATATGCGAAGAACAGGGGAATGAAGGCAGCATCGCCAGCAACCTGAGCAACATAGGGAACGCCTACATGTACCTGCGCGATTATGCCAGCTCGCTCGATTATTCTTTTCGGGCCATGCGCCTGTGCAGTCGCTTAGGCCATATATACAGCTACGCGATCTGTGTGGGCAATATAGGAGAAGCCTACCTGGCCATTGCCAAAGACACCGGCAGGGTGCAGCCCGATAACCTCATCCCCGGCACTAAAGCAGCCAGCCTGGCGCTGGCAGTGATGTACTTAGACAGCGCCATAACCATAAGCAAGCGGATAGACCAGCCCGATAACATTATAGAGTTTAGTGAATACCTTTCGGATGCTTATGCGCTGAAGGGCGATTACAAACAGGCGTTGGAATACTACAAGGAATACACACAACTGAATGATTCGGTGTACTCGGCAGCCAACAGCATGAAGATAAAGCAGGCCGATCATATACACGAGCTGGAACTGAAAGACCGCGACCTGCAGATAGCACGGCTGGCCATTTCCAAGCGGCGCAATGAACGCACCCTGTTCATATCAGGCATATGCCTGCTGCTGCTGATCATAGGTATAGTGCTGCGCAACTATAATTTGCAAAAGAAGACCAACACACTATTATTCGCCGAAAAGAAAAGATCGGACGACCTGCTGCTGAATATATTGCCGGAGGAAGTGGCCAATGAGCTGAAGGTAACCGGTGGCGCAGCGGCTAAATATTTTGAGAACGTAACGGTGTTGTTTACTGATTTTGTAAACTTCACCGAGGCCAGCGAACGAATGACCCCTGCCCAGCTGATAGATGAGTTGCACGCCTGTTTCAAAGGATTTGATGAGATCATAAGTAAGTACAACATTGAAAAAATAAAGACCATTGGCGATGCTTACCTCGCGGTGTCGGGACTGCCGGTAGCCGATGCGCAACATGCGGAAAATATAGTAAGGGCGGCTATAGAGATCAACGCGTTTATGGGGCAGCGCAAGGCGCATATGGGCGACAAAACTTTTGAAGTGCGCATAGGCATGCACAGTGGCAGCGTGGTTGCCGGTATAGTAGGCGTGAAGAAATTTGCTTACGACATATGGGGCGATACCGTAAATACAGCATCGCGCATAGAAGAGAGTAGCCAGCCCGGCAAAATAAATATCTCCCAAACCACTTACGACCTGGTGAAAGATAAGTTTACCTGCACCTATCGTGGCGAAATTGTTGCGAAAAACAAAGGGTCGCTGAAGATGTATTGGGTGGCGTGAAACCTGGCCTCTGCAATAACCGAATAGAGGACAATTTATTAATCTGTTCAGTTGAGCATTGTGTTTGCAGCGAAAATGAAATTTTAATCGCGGTAGGGGCCGGGCTTGCCCTGCCCTAATACGCAAAGCAATTGAGCCATTAACCCATTATTCCACATACACCGGCTCAATGACCATATCATTGATGCCCTTCAGCCGCAGGTATACCTTTGCGCTGGTGATCACATCCTGCAGGCAATAGGAGCCTATGCGGGGTAGGTCTTTGTCGTGCCAATATACGTGGGACACCATGCTGCCATCAAGGTCGCTTTTGGGCGATGGGATGCCCAATACACAGGCCAGTAACGATAGTGAGGTGTAGTTCTTATAATCGCCAAAGCGCCACATTTCCAGTGTGTCGAGGTGGGCTACTTCCCAGGGCTTTTTACCGGATAGTTGCAGGCTGTCGGGCAACTGCATACCATTGATCACCATGCGGCGGCATAGGAAGGGCATATCAAACTCCTTGATATTGTGGCCACAAAAGCGGATCTCTTTATGGTGTCCCACAAATTTGTTAATGACCTCACAAAACTCCGTCAGCAATATCTTTTCATTATCATTAACAAGCGCGCGCAGCCGCATTTTGGCTCCGTTTTCGCCCGGTACCAGGCTGCCAATGCCTATACACACGATCTTGGCAAATTCTGAAAATATACCTGCCCTTTCGTTGAAGAGTTGCGCTGCATCAGGGTTTTCGCCATCCGGGCTTTTCAGGAACTTTGCCTTCCGCGCCCATTCCTTCTGCATATCTGCTGCAAGCTGCTGATGGTCTGGCAGAATTGGCACGGTTTCTATGTCTATAAACAAAATGCTTTTTAGTTGCTCCATTCTCAAATTGTAAGTTATATTTGTGCGAAATCTAATTTTATTTCAAATTTAAACAATTAATAAACAGTTATGAGCCAGTTTAATCAGTCAACTCCGCAAAATAACGCCGGTAAAAAGAACAACACCATTATTTACTGGGTTTTGATCCTCGTATTGTTTGTGCTGTGCATTTATTTATTCATGAGCAAAAGGAATATGCAAGCAGATAATGCCCAGGCCATGAAGATGGAACAGCAGCAAATGGACTCTGTGAAAACAGACCGCGCTTCCCTGCAAAATGATTTCGACGCAGCATCTGCAAAGATAGACCAGTTGGTATCCCAGAACTCAAAACTGGACAGCACATTGCAGGGCGACAAAGCCGCAATGGCTAAGATGCAGGGCGAGATCAGGACTATCCTGGCCAATAAGAATGCTACTAAAGCCGAGCTGCAAAAAGCAAGAGATATGATCAGCAGCCTTACAGACAAAACCAAGGCATACGAAGCACGCATAGCCGAGTTGGAAAAAGAAAACACCACACTCACCGGCGAGAACAAGAATCTTACACATGAGCGCGACTCTACTGTTACACAAAATGTAGCGCTGAAAAAAGTAGGCTCTGTATTGCACGCCTCCAACATACGCATGGAGCCTATCCACAAAAAAAGGAATGGCAAAGAAAAAGAAACCAGCAAGGCAAAGAGGGTAGACGAATTCCGCATCAAGTTTGATATTGATGAGAACCGCATTGCAGAGAGCGGCACCAAGCAGATATACCTGCGTATCATATCGCCTGATGGCAACATTATGACCAACTCGGCCAACGGATCAGGTATGCTCACCACCAGCAAGGGCGGCCAGCTCAGCTATTCTATAGAAAGCGATATAGCACTTACCCAGAACCAGCCGGTAAAAGATATAACTGTAGACTGGAACCAGAGTGGCGACTACAATAAGGGTACCTATACCATAGAGATATACAACGAAGGTTACCTGGTGGGCAGCGGCACAGTAACATTAAAATAAGGTATAAATAACACGGATTTGATAAGGGGTTGCTCAAAACAACCCCTTTTTCATGCCACAGTTAACAATTCGGTAATATGGGGTTGTTTTTAGTTTAACATTGGCGGGGTATTTTTGCGCATAATTTAGTTGAGAAACATGGAGGTATTTCCAGGAAAGATCCTAATAGTTGATGACGAACCCGATATTGTAGAGTTCCTCAGTTATAACCTTAAAAGCAAGGGCTACCTCATAGCCGCCGCCCGCGATGGCGTTGAAGCCATCCGCAAAGCGCGCGACTTCCGCCCCGACCTCATCCTGCTCGACATAATGATGCCCAATAAAGACGGCATAGAGACCATCAGGGAATTGAGGCAGATGCACGAGTTTGATGATACAGCCATCATCTTCCTCACTGCACTGCACGAAGAAAAATACGAAATAGAAGGGCTAAAAATAGGCGCGGACGATTACATCACCAAGCCCATAAAGCCCGAACTGCTGGCTACCCGCATAGGCTCTGCACTGCGCCGCTTCCGCAAGGACGAGGAGCAGGACCAGAAGACCACCCTTGGCGACCTGGAGATCAATAAAACAAAATTCACAGTTTCTTATAAAGGCACAGAGATATTACTAGCCAAGAAAGAATTTGAGCTGCTATCCCTGCTGGCCTCCAAGCCCGGCCGTGTATTCCTGCGCAACGAGATATTGCAGCGCGTATGGGGCACCGATGTGATAGTAGGCGACCGTACCATAGACGTACACATCCGCAAGATCCGCCAGAAGGCCGGCATTGACCTCATCACTACCGTGAAGGGCGTAGGCTATAAGTTTGAAATGGCTTGATTTAAGTTAAAGGTCAAAAGTGATAACCTTAAAGTGGATTTATTGCCGTAAGTTTATATCATTACGGTGCTTAGCGCAACACAAAATTTTCTCGCAAAAACTTTAAGGTTTTAACTTTTAACTTTTAACTTCACAAAGTGTCTGTACTCGATACAAAAAACCTTTCCCCACGACGGCTTTCTTTCATCACCGCGCTCATCATCAGCACGGCGAACGCCTTGCTCAGCCTGTTCCTGCACCAGGTGTGGTACATACCCATATTTGTATTCGCGGTCACGTTCGGGATCATTTACTACCTGTACAACTATACGCTGCAACGCTTTATCTACAGGAAGATAAAGATCATATACAAATTCATTTACCAGACGAAGGCCACCAAGAAGGAAGAATTTTTTTACGACAATATACTGCCACAGAAGTCCATAGAAGAGGTGAGCGAAGATGTGCAGCGGTGGGCCATGCAGCGCAAGGACGAAATAGATATACTGAAAGCCAATGAGCAGTTCAGGAAAGAATTTCTGATGAACCTGGCGCATGAGCTGCGCACACCTATATTCTCGGTGCAGGGCTATGTGGATACACTGTTGGGCGGCGCGCTGGAGGATGAAGAGGTAAACCGCAAATTCCTGAACAATGCCTCTAAAAGCATAGACCGGCTGGTGCGCCTGGTAGATGACCTGGACGAAATATCCAAGCTGGAAGTGGGTAAGATACCCATGATACAGGAATCCTTCCCTATACATGAACTGATCAAAGACCTGTACGAAGAATTCTCGCTGAAAGCTAAGGAAAAGGATATACAATTATCCTTCAAGAAGGGCACAGAGCGGCCGCTGATAGTAAATGCTGATAAGCAAAAGATAAAGCAGGTATTAGTAAATCTTATAGAGAACGCGCTGAAATATGGCAGTGAGCATGGCAACATTGTAGCAGGCTGCTACGAGATGGACGACAAGCATGTCTACATAGAAATATCAGACGACGGTCCGGGCATTAGTGAGGAGCACCTGCCCCGTATCTTCGAGCGTTTTTACCGTGCCGATCGCAGCCGCAGCCGCGCCATAGGCGGCACAGGACTGGGCCTTGCTATAGTAAAGCACATCATAGAAGCGCATGGCCAAACCGTGAATGTACGCAGCAAGCCCGGTGTAGGCTCGTCCTTCGGCTTCACGCTCGACAGGGGCGATCAGTAATCCGTATTTTTTTCACGTATCTCTTTTGGCATGTTTTTTCTACATCGTAACAAATAGTTATGGACGTAAAAAAAACACTTAACGACAGTTGGACAATACTGAAATGCACCTTCCAGGGATTTTCGGATAACAAGGTCACGAAGCTGGGTGGCTCACTCGCATATAGTGCGGTGTTCTCAATGGGGCCGATGCTTATTGTGGTCATTTCATTGTGCGGGCTGTTCCTTGGCAAGGATGCTGTTGAGGGGCGTGTATATGGCACACTTGCCGGTTTCCTGGGGCAGGAGAGCGCGGCTTCTATACAGGCAATTATCAAACAGGCGGCTATAAGTGGCCATAGCGTGTTTGCAGTGGTGGTAGGCGCAATAGTTTTGCTGGTAGGCGCCACATCGGTATTTTCGGAAATACAAGACTCCATAAATGACATTTGGGGGGTAAAACCCAAACCAAAACGCGGCTGGCTGAAGATGCTGCAAAACAGGTTTTTATCATTCTCGGTGATAGTAGGGCTGGGCTTCCTGCTGCTTGTGTCCATGTTTTTTACAACCGTGCTGGATGCTTTCAGCGACCAACTGCATAGCCAGTTTCCGGGTATTGCTATAGTGGTCATTTATATCATTAACCAGGTGCTTACGTTGGTGGTCACAACCGTCATCTTCGCAGTCATATTCAGGGTACTGCCGGATGCGGATATACAGTGGCGCGATGTGATAGCAGGGGCTATTGTTACGGCGCTATTGTTTATGCTGGGTAAGTTTGCCATCTCCATATACATCAGCAAAACAATGGTGGCTACAAGCTATGGCGTGGCTGGCTCATTGATAGTGGTGCTGTTATGGATCTATTACTCGTCATTGATATTGTACCTTGGCGCGGAATTCACAAAAGCATATGCCATACAATATGGCTCGGAGATACACCCCAATGAGTACGCAGTGACCACACGGCAGGTAGAAGTAGAAACAGGCAACAAATCTATACAGGAGAATGCGGCGGCTGATGTGCCGGGGGATAAGAAGTGATCTTTTTCGTAATTTTACTGAAACACACGCGCTATGCTATTGCACATTCATCCTGATGATCCGCAGCAGCGGAATATAAAAACGGTAGTAGAGTGCCTGCTGGATGGAGGTGTGGTCATTTACCCCACCGATACCATATACGGTATAGGGTGCAACATCTTTAATGCTGATGCCATAGCGCGTATTGCCCGCATCAAAGGTATAGATGCGAAGAAGGCGCAATTCTCCTTTATCTGTTCCGACCTCAGCCACATCAGCGATTATGCGCGTAGTGTGGATACGCCCATCTTTCGTATGCTGAAAGCCGCTCTGCCGGGGCCATATACCTTCATACTACAGGCCAGCAAGCAGGTGCCCAAGCAGCTAAAGACAAAGAAAGATACCGTGGGTATTCGTGTGCCAGACAATAAAATATGCCTGGAAATAGTGAAGCAATTAGGCCACCCGCTGATGAGTACCTCCCTGCCTATGGATGGCGATATAGAGTACTACACAGATCCCGAGATCATGCACGAGCAATTTGAGAAGCTGGTGGATATTGTGATAGATGGCGGTATAGGGCAGGTGCTATCGTCAACGGTAATAGACTGTACGCAGGGTACGCCCATACTGGTGCGCGCCGGGGCAGGGGAGTGGGAAAAGTTGATTGGCTGATTGGCGATTAGCTGATGGGCTTTAGATTGATGGATTCATATTCAGGTATAATGAGTCAATTAGCTAATCAGCTAATTAGCTAATTAGCCAATGATAACATATTTTAGCGGCACAATAACTACAAACACATGAAGCACGCATATATTTTTCCGGGCCAGGGCGCGCAGTTTTGCGGCATGGGCAAGAACCTTTACGAGCAGGGCGGCGCAGCCAAAGACCTTTTTGAGCAGGCAAATGATATACTGGGTTTCCGTATCACAGACATCATGTTCTCCGGCACCGAAGAAGAGCTGAAACAAACCAATGTAACGCAGCCTGCCATATTCCTGCACTCCGTTATTTTATTCCAAACCACACCAGGTCTTATGCCGGATATGGTTGCGGGGCATTCGCTCGGCGAGTTCTCTGCGCTGATAGCCAATAAAGTATTATCGTTTGAAGACGGGCTAAGACTGGTGGCCAAGCGTGCGGCAGCTATGCAGCGCGCCTGCGAGATCAACCCATCTACCATGGCCGCTGTGCTGGGTATGGAAGACGCGAGGGTAGAGGAGATATGCGCCGAGTTTACAGACGAAGTAGTGGTAGCGGCTAACTATAACTGCCCCGGCCAGTTGGTGATCAGTGGCAGTAATGAGGGTGTAAGGCAGGCTTGTGAGAAACTGAAAGCAGCAGGTGCCAAGCGCGCATTGCTGTTACCTGTAGGTGGTGCGTTCCATTCGCCGCTTATGGCGCCTGCACGCGAAGAGCTGGCAGCAGCTATAGCTGCAACTACTTTCGGCTCTCCTACATGCCCTGTATACCAGAATGTGGATGCTAAGCCATATACAGATGCAGCAACCATAAAACAAAACCTCATCAACCAATTAACCGCCCCCGTGCGCTGGACACAAACGGTACAAAATATGGTAGCCGATGGCGCTGATCATTTTACTGAAGTCGGGCCTGGCGCAGTGCTGCAAGGCTTGGTGAAGAAGATCGTTAAGGATGTAGTAACGGATGGATTGAATTAGGTTAGCGAAATAATACGCCGGTGTTGGTTTCCTCACCAATGCCCTCGCGCAGGGCAGTCCCTATAGGATTGACAATGCCAGGCAAAACCCACATTACCTCATCTGCACGAGGATGTTGGGTGGTACGGCAACATCGGTGAAAAATGCCCTGTGGTTTATATGGCTTTTAAAGTATTTTATCGTAAATTTGATAATGACAATTGTTGAACGATGACAAAGACAATAATAACACCGCAAGCCGAAGATATTTCAATTCATGTGCCACACGATTATGTAGGTAGAAAGATTGAGGTATTGATGTATGCTGTAGATGAACTTACTGATAGTCCGGTTGTTAATAAAATCGCCAATAATTCGTCTTTACGAGGTACACTTCATCTCTCCGATGCAGAGTATAAAGATTTTCAGCAACATGCTCAAAATATGCGCAACGAATGGGAGTAAATTACTTGATCGACACCAACGTTGCTATTGATTATATCAATGATAAATTACCGGAATCGATAGCTCATGTTATAGATAATGCCACGCTCAATATTTCTGTAATTACCAGGATGGAGCTATTGGTCTGGAAAAGTGCTACAACCGGGCACTTAGCCATTATTCAGAATTTTATTAGCGCATGCAACGTGTATGATCTTGCTGAGCTAATTATATTAGAGGGTATACACATCCGCAAAAACTCCGGAATTAAATTGCCTGATGCAATTATCGCAGCTACAGCAATTGTCAATGACTTAACGCTCCTAACCCGAAACACGAAGGATTTTGCAAAGGTAACTGGTCTGCAAGTAACAGATCCATGGATTGCGTAAGGTATTAGCGATAGCACGCCAGCATGGGCGAAGAAACCAAAAATAGAAAGCGTTGATCCATCGGATCAACGCTTTTGTACTCCATGACTTATCAACCTATCGCTCACCTCAAATCCACAACCTCCACACCCGCATGTTCTTTGGGGTTCCAGGTGAAGTAGGTGTCGGGGATGTTGGCGTTCGGTGTGAAGTTACTTACGGTATACTGGTATTTGTTGCCGTTCTTTTCCCAGATGTTGCCGCCTGCTATTACAGATGATGCTTTGTCTACCAGCAGCTCTATTTTAGTAAATTGCTTGCTTTTATCAATAGGCACCATTTCTATCACGTCACAATTTTTGCCTGCTTCTTTGCGCTCGCCTTTGTAGGTGTATTTGTATTCCTTATCATAGAAGTTGGTGAACAGCTTGGCGGGTGATATGGTTTGCTCGGCGGGATTGTAGGTGCTTATCTGTACTTCTTTTGCTTCCTTGTTATAGGTCCAGATTGTCTTAGTGTCGCAAATGATCTCCTGGCCGCTGAGGAATACATGGTATTTCTGTCCTTTAAGGGAAATATTGCCTTTTTTAGAGTCGGTAACTTTACCACCCTTGCCACCTGTAAGGTTGAGGGCAAAATTGGCTTTTAAAGATTTCAGGCTGTTTACTTTCTTGCTCACTGCTTCCAGCACTGCTTTTGCTTTTGCATCGTTCTGGGCTGATGCCTGTAGGGTTGCACAGCAAAGCGCAAAAGCGCATAATGATACTATCTTTCTCATTTTCAAAATAATGTGATTAAATTAAAATAATTTTTAAGAGGTGCAAAGTTAACTCAATGAATCTAAAAATTCCTGTAATTCTGACTCAGTCCTGAAAAACACCTCGCGGGCCTTGCTGCCATTGGCCGCGCCCACTACACCGGCCGCCTCCAGCTGGTCCATGATGCGGCCTGCGCGGTTGTAGCCGAGATTGAGCCTGCGCTGCAGGTTAGATGTAGAGCCGGATTGCGACTGTACCACCAGGCGGGCGCAGTCTTCAAATAGCTTATCGCGGTTTTTGAGGTCCACGCTTTTGCTGCTGTCCTCGTCATCCATTTCGGGCTCGGGCAGGTGGTGGGCAGTGGCATAGCCTTGCTGGTTGCCAATGAACTCCACTATCTTTTCTACTTCGGGCGTATCCACAAATGCGCATTGCAGGCGCAGCAGCTCGCTGCCGTGCGATACCAGCATATCACCGCGGCCTATAAGCTGCTCAGCGCCACCGGCATCCAATATAGTGCGGCTATCCACCTTGGCCGATACCTTGAAGGCGATACGCGCCGGGAAGTTGGCCTTGATGGTACCCGTGATCACATTTACCGAAGGGCGCTGCGTGGCTATGATGAGGTGTATACCCACCGCACGTGCCAGCTGCGCGAGGCGCGCAATAGGCATTTCCACTTCCTTGCCTGCCGTCATGATCAGGTCGGCAAACTCATCTATTACCAGCACTATGAAGGGCAGGTATTTATGTTCAGTCGGGTTTTTTATCCGCCTGTTCACGATCTTTTCATTGTACTCTTTTATATTCCTTGCGCCTGCTTCTTTCAGCAGCTCGTAGCGGTTATCCATCTCATCGCACAGGGCTTTGAGGGTGTATATCGCCTTCTTGGTATCGGTAATAATAGGTTCCGCTTCGTTGGGCAGCTTGGCCAGGAAGTGCTTCTCTATGGTGCGATAGATAGATAACTCCACCTTCTTCGGATCCACCATTACAAACTTCAGTTGTGATGGGTGTTTCTTAAAGAGCAGCGATACAAGTATGGCATTGATACCTACAGATTTACCCTGCCCTGTAGCGCCCGCCATCAGCAGGTGGGGCATAGTGGCCAGGTCTACTATATAGTTCTCGTTATCTATCTTTTTACCGAGTGCTATGGGTAGGCTCATTTTGTTATTCACAAACTTTTCGCTGGAGAGCAAAGCCTTCATGGATACGATCTGCTTGTTGGCATTAGGTACTTCTATGCCTATGGTGCCGCGGCCCGGTATAGGCGCTATGATACGTATGCCGAGGGCCGCAAGGTTGAGTGCTATATCATCCTCCAGGTTCCTGATCTTGGAGATGCGCACACCTTCAGCGGGTACTATCTCGTAGAGAGTTACAGTAGGGCCTACAGTCGCGGTAATGGTCTTTATCTCGATACCAAAGCTGCGTAGTGTGGAGATGATCTGGTCTTTGTTCCTTTCCAGCTCTTCTTTGTTCAGCGATATGGCTTCCTGTACACGGTCTTCGAGCAGGTCGAGGGTAGGGAAGCGATAATTCTTCAGGCTTTCTTCAGGCGCGTACGGTTCGTTGTCTGCAATGGAGATATGGTCGCCATGCTTGATGGCCGGCTTTTCTTCCTGGTGCACTACATATGAGAATTCGAGGTTCTCAGCAACCTCTGGCATATGCGCCCCGCCTGCGTTCTGCCCGTTCACAAACTCCTGGTATGCTTCATATTCTTCGTCTTCCGCTTCTTCCATATCTTCTTCAGCAACAGCAAGTGTATCGCTTTCTTTTTCAGCAATGGTCATGGCCCATTCTTTTGCGCCAGCGCCTTCATCTATTACCAATGCGTCATTGCCTCCGCCATAGCCGTTCAGTTGGTTCGCACCGCCGTCAACCGGGAATGGGGGAGTATTTTCTGCTGCGGTTTCCTGCAATGTGCTTTCACCGTTATGTTCATTAAATACAGGAGTAGGAGCGAGCGCAGCCTTCATCTTCTCGGCATGGGCCTGCATGCGCTTGAGGAAAGGGCGTATATCGAGCGCGAAAATGACGAACACAAAAAAGAAAACAGTGGACAGCAGTACCATGCCCGTGCCGCCATAGCCTATTAGGCCGTTGAAATATTCTATGGCCACCTTGCCCAGCGCGCCGCCCAGCGGAAAGGAGCTATCGGGGAAGAGGTAGCTAAGTATAGGCGCTACCAGCAGCAGTAATATAGATACCCACCTCATGTACCGCAGCAGTGGCGTTACCCTGTTGCCGTAGATAATGTGCAGGCCAATGGCGGTTATTGCCAGCCCAATGGCCATGGAGGCAATACCCGCGCCCTTGTATACCAGTATATGAGACAGCACTGCACCGAGGCGGCCACCCCAGTTGGCTATCTGTGTATGGTCGTGCAGCAGGAAGTTCCAGTTGCCGGTGGCGGAGATGAGGCTGTCCTGGTCTGTGCTCCACGTAAAGCAGTAGCTGATGATAGCCAGGCAGGTGAAAATACCCGACATCATCAGGAAAATGCCAACGCCCAGCCTTATCTGCCGCTTTTTATCAATGCTTACAGGTAAGATGTCATTTATCTTGGGGGGCGGTGCGGTCTTCTTATTTTTGGTTGTATTAGCCATGTAACGGGATAAAAATACAATATTATTAAAGGCAAAAAAACTAATTCGCTTTCAGGCGGCAATATATTTTGAGGGGAGCGGCATATATCTTTAGCTGCGGAGCAAACGTTTTGGTGTTTTTTACCCGTCTTAATAAATAATGGCTCATGCTCCTGTGCGGGATGCTTTTGCCTGAAAGGCGTGTTTTTGGCGTGTTTTAACGGTGAATTGCGGATAATAAAATTAAAATTATAAGGCAAAATAGTGCTACTTTAAATTATTTCTGTATTTTCAACCGTTAAAGAAAGCCTTTTTGGTTGATCTTTGCCAATACATTTGCCCGTATTATTTGGGGTATAGTATGGTGAGGTGTTAAAAGAAAATTAATAAAAAATAAGAAAACGTAACTTTAATCTGTTAACTTTACAACGATAATTATTACATACAATGATAAGGAGAAAGATCAACACCCGTTTAAGCCTGGCCGTAGCAATCGCGCTCACCGGCCCTGTTGCTTTAGCCCAGGATATTCACTTCACGCAGTTCGATATGGCGCCCCTTGTTGTCAATCCTGCCTTCACAGGTATGTTTGATGGCCGTGTGCGTGCAGCTGCAATTTACAGGAACCAGTGGGGTAGTGTTACAGTTCCTTATGTAACCACCGGCGCATCAGTAGATATGCCGTTGCTCATAGAAAGGAATGGTGATTATCTTGCTGCCGGCCTGCAGGTATTCCAGGACAAAGCGGGGGATGGTAACCTTACCAATACTACGGCTTTGGGCTCTGTAGCTTATCACAAATATTTCGGCCAGAACGAGCATGGTGCAAGTGACCTTGCAGTTGGCCTCCAGGGCGGCTTCACGCAGAAAAGCATTGACCTGTCAAGGTTGTACTTTGGTGATGAATATTCCAATGGCTCATTCACACAGGGGCAATCGCAGGAGTACCGTCTCGGCCTGGGCAACCAGGTGAGCTACTATCTCGTAAATGCAGGTATTTCTTTCAGCCAGTCTACAAGCGAGAAGTTTGGTTATGTACTGGGCCTTGCTGCCAACAACATCAACCAGCCAACGGATGCTTTAGAGCAAAAACAATCTTCTAATAACACACTGGATATGCGCTATACTGCCGAGGCAGGCGCGCAGATAGCAGCAGGCGAAAGGCTCAGCCTTCGCCCGGCGGTACTGTATCAAAACCAGGCATCAGCAAGCGAGATCATCGTGGGCAATGAATTCCATTATGAAGTAGGCGGCAACCCCGGCTACGAGAATTTCTCCAGCGCAGTATTCCTGGGTGGCTGGTACCGCACAGGCGATGCTGCCATGATCACAGGCGGTGTGGAATTCAAAGGCTTCCGCATAGGCGTGTCTTATGACTACAATATTTCTTCGCTGAATACAGCAAGCAACGGACAGGGTGGCTTTGAATTAGCCATCAGGTATATTGCTCCAAACCCGCTGCGATTCGCAAATAAAAGGACGATCCCCTGCGGCCGTTTTTAAGCAAAACACATAATAATTAATTGAAGGGCTAAAGTTTTTTTTCAAAGCCCTTCTTTTTTTTAAAAGCAATGTATACTTTTATATCCATTAACAACGCTCACGCACATGAGAAAAAATTGGCTGTTACTTATTTTTGCAACGATACTTGTTACCGTACAATATAATGCCTCCGCTCAAACTAAAAATAAACAGAAGTACTCCAGCAAGGCTAATAACCCGATTGACAAGCTGACCGACCGCAGAAAGCTCGGTTATGCCGACGATCTGTTTAAGCAGGGTAGCTACTTTGACGCGATCGATTATTACCAACAGTTAAAGGCTGATGATGAGCGCAATGCTTATTATACGTATCAACTGGCGTGGTGCTATCTTTCTACCCGCGACTATGTGCCTGCCGCGCATTACTTTATTGAGGCAGATGCCCTTGGTAAAAAGATATACCCGCTCGCAAGCTTCTATGGCGCGCGTATGCTGAAACAGCAGGGCGAGTACAAGGCTGCAATAGATATGTTCAACCATTTTCTTGATGAAAATAAGAAAGCATCATCTTCCGGCTCATTCGTAGACCCGGACCCGCGCGTGGCTAACAGCCCCGACAGAACTGTGTCTCCTAAGTCTATGAAGGAAGTGAAGAAAAGGGCGCAGGTGGAAATTGATGGCTGTAACATGGCTATTGAATCTATAAAAGACCCTAAGAAAGTAACTGTATTCAATGCAGGCCCTAATGTGAACTCTGCATATACCGAGCTTTCTCCGTATCCACTTGGCGATACCGCGCTGCTGTTCTCTACAATGGGCCGCAACCAGGTGATCGAGGCATTGGGCCACGACAAAGCAAATTACAAAGAGCACTTCATGGTGTCGCACAAACAACCACATTATGTGGACTCGTTTCAATGGCCTTTAGTATTCTATGATGGATCGTTCAACGATGCGAATGTGCACGAAGGCAATGGTGTTTTCAGCCCGGGTGGTAATAGTTTCTACTTCACCAAGTGCTCAGAAGGCGATACCATGGTGATCACCTGCCAGATATTTGAATCGAAATATGCTGCTGAAGGCTGGGGCGCTCCCCAACTTGTAGGTGGTAATGTGAATGAGCCGGGCTCTTCCAACACCATGCCTTTTGTGGCTAAGGTGGGCAAAAAAGATGTACTGTTCTTCTCTTCTAACCGTAAGCTGCAAAGCCGTGGCGGATACGATATATGGTACTCGATCATAGATCCCCGTAACGGTTCATATCGCCGTCCGCAAAACTGTGGCAAGAAGATCAACACCAGCGGCGATGAGATCACTCCATATTATGACTCCCGTACCAACAGCCTTTATTTTGCAACGAATGGCCTGAAGTCAATGGGTGGGTTTGATATCTACGAAGCTACAGGCGGCCCGTCACGCTTTACTGATGTGCATAACATGGGCTACCCGATCAACACATCGGCTGATGAGCTTTACTTTATCAAGGACCCATTGGGCAAACCGGATGCTTATGTAGTATCTAACCGTATCGGTTCTTACGCACTTAAAAACCCAACCTGCTGTAACGACATCTGGCGTATACAGTACGAGCCAACACTGGCTATCATGGGTAAAGTGGTGAGCAAGAAATCAGGCGACCTGGTTCCACAGACAGTTGTGAAACTGGTAGACCAGAAAGGTGAAATGAACACCTACAATTCAGAAGACGGTAATTTCTACTTCAGCATCAACCGTGGCCATTCTTATGTGGTTACCGGCGACAAGTCAGGCTATACTTCTTCACGTGCATCAGTAAGCACTATGGAGATCAAACGCTCTGATCCAAGTGATACGGTGATGGTGACGATCTACCTTGACAGCATCCGCAATAGCTTTAGCGTAAGCAATATCTATTATGATTACGACAAGGCTACACTTCGTCCTGAGTCAGTTACATCATTGGATTCTGTAGTACACTTCCTGATGGACAATCCATCGATCACTGTAGAGATATATTCTTACACAGATGCAAAGGGCAGTGACGAATACAACCTCCAGCTTTCCCAGCGCCGTGCACAATCTGTACTGGATTACCTGGAAAAGAACGGTGTTGTAAGGGACCGCCTGACAGCTAAAGGCTTCGGCAAGAAGAATGCCGCTGCACCTAACGAAACTAATGGTAAGGACAACCCCGAAGGCCGCCAGTTGAACCGCCGTACAGAATTCCGCATTATCTCTGATATACCTACACGCCGTGTATTGTATAACAGCGCATTGCCGGGCAGCATGGACCAGCAGGAGAAAAACCTGCGTGTGGAGCCGGAAGATAATGATGAGCCTGCCGCGCCGGGTGGAAAGAAGGGAAAAGATAAAGACGATGAATAATTTGTAGAAAGTATACTACGCTACACGCAAAAGGTTGCACATTGTGCAACCTTTTGTTACTTTTATAAGAACTTTAAAAAAACAGAACTATGCCGCACATTCTCGTTATCATTATCATAGGCGCTATTGCAGGCTGGATAGCCCGGCGCATTGGTGAACTCAGACAGCAACAGCATACTGCTGGATATCGTTATCGGTATTGTGGGTGGCTATATAGGCACGAGGCTGTTTGGCACCAAGCTGGATATTACCTCTAACATCTACGTGAACGAAGTAATAACGGCGGCTGTCGGCGGCGCTATACTGGCGCTGGTCATCAAGCTCATCAGGAGGGCGCTGTAAGCTAATATGCAACATTTAAAGGTAACACTAACGATCACTTCACCGGATGAATGTGATGTACTCATTGCTTTGCTTGCAGACGCAGGCTACGATGGCTTTGAGGACGATAACGGTAAGCTATATGCCTATATAGGGCAGGCTGCATTTAATGAAGAGGAGCTGATGGGAATAGCCGCGCAGAGAGGCGCGGCCTATACCACAGAAGTGATAGCCGAGCAAAACTGGAATGCCCTGTGGGAGTCGAACTTTGAGCCGGTTGTGGTGGAGGGTTTCTGCACCATACGCGCCCATTTTCATGATATACGCGTGACTACGCCTTATGATATTGTGATCACCCCGAAAATGTCTTTTGGCACCGGCCACCACGCCACCACGCAACTGATGATGCTGTGGATGAAAGAACTGGCGGTGAAGGATAAAAGAGTGCTGGACTTTGGCACAGGAACGGGCGTGCTGGCCATACTGGCCGAGATGCTGGGCGCAGCGGATGTACTGGCCATAGACAATGACGAATGGTCGGTGACGAATACCTTAGAAAACACAGAACGGAATAAATGCGACAAAATAACGGTGATGCAGGGCTCTCTGGAGATAGCTGAAGACTATGCGCCCGAACTGATACTGGCCAATATAAACAGGCACATTCTGCTGCAATACATGCCCATGCTGTATGATAAGCTGGGAGCGGGCGGAACTATATTAATGAGCGGGCTGCTGACAGATGACCGCGAAATAATTATGCAAGCGGCTACTGATGCAGGGTTTAAATATAAGAACACCAAAGAACAGGCCAATTGGATAGCTATGGTATTTGAAAAATAGGTGAAGTGGCGCGTTTTTTATACTAAGTTGTTATAAATAAGCACATTTACACTATAGATATTATCTAATACCCCATTAGGATATGTGATAAAGTTGGTTTAAATTTGTTTTCTTCAATAACAGAATTAGATTTGAAATGACCATAGCACTTCTTATTATCTTAGCATATTTGATCGGTTCAATTCCTACGGCAGTTTGGGTAAGCAATTGGGTTTTCGGTATAGACATACGTGAGCATGGCAGTGGCAATGCAGGCGCTACCAATGCCTTCAGGGTATTGGGCAAGAAAGCCGGTTGCGGTGTAATGCTGGTGGATATGCTTAAGGGCTTCCTCGCTGTTAAATTAGCTTTACTCTCCGTACTGGTACCGCTCAGCGAGCCATTTGTGAACCTCCAGATATTCCTGGGCCTTGCGGCGGTAGTAGGCCACATCTTCCCGATATGGGCTGATTTCAGGGGAGGCAAGGGGATAGCCACGCTGTTCGGGATGATCTTGTCTATACACCCGATAGTGGCGCTGAGCCTGGTAGTTGTGTTCCTGCTGATGCTGGTGCTTACCCGTTATGTATCTCTTAGCTCTATTGTAGCCAGCATTGCTTTCCCGCTGCTGCTGATCTCTATTTTCAATGCACATGCGCAGGAGCTTAGCTACCGTGTATTTGCCATAGCCACAGCCTTTCTTGTAGTGCTGACGCATCATAAGAACATTGGGAGGCTCATTAGCGGCAATGAGAACAAAGTACCCCTCTTCCGCCGCCGCAGAATGCGCGACGACCGGGAATAATCATTCAGCCATTTACAACTGATCATATCCGCATACCTCTTTACAAAAAGCTGTTCAGCTACATTTACCCCCTGACCCTGAGACGCAGGCCCGGAGCGGTGAACCCCGACCTGGAGCTACTGCTGTACCGTGGCCGCCTGCAACTGGCTACGCCAGATGCGCTGTACTCTGATGGGGATCAATACACGCCTGCCCTGGCCACGCTGGCCTACTTTAAAGACATACTACCCGCGGTGAAGAATGTGCTGGTACTGGGCTCGGGACTGGGTAGTATGCTGCATATTATCAGGCAGAAGGGCGTGGTGACCAACAATACATTGGTGGATATAGACGAGGTGGTGCTGGGCTGGGCTATGGAATTTATGCAGCCCGATGTGGCCGCACACACAACGCCCATATGTGCAGACGCGCAGGACTATATGCAACAAAACACAGCGAAGTACGACCTTGTATTCATTGATATTTTTAACAACCGCACAGTACCTGATTTTGTGTGCGGCACTGAGTTCCTGTCGCTATGCGCGGCTGCTGTGGCACCAGGCGGGCATTTGGGCTTCAATTACATTGTGAATGACCCGAGCCAGTGGGTAGAGGTGCAGGAGAATTTTAAGTCCGTATTCCGCAAGCAGTATATTGTAGAGAATGGGGTGAATAAGATATTTGTGAGCTGAGGTTAACTGATACGCCGGGAGGACTTCCTTAATTGTTGCAGGCGAAAAATATTGACCGTAAAAGCAACAGTGAATAAGAGCAACTGAAGGGCGGATATCATCACCCAGCCTGGTTGCTTTCTACTACTGAAATTATACAACTCTATGAAACTGGCTGTGATCATTATAGAGCTGCATACCAGGCCAATAATCGTAATAGGCCTTGAGTTCATAAATTGCTTTATCTCTTCATCACTGTAGGACCGCATTTGTTTTCTGTTGTTCATAGCCGGACTGTTTTTGGTTTCATAGCCTTGCGTAGCTGGATGATATTTATAGCGAGACAAAACCCAAAAAGCAGAATGGAAAATATACCAAGCCAGATAAGAGATGTATCCTTTCTGCCGATAAAAGTTTTCAATTCGGCAAATCCAGCGAGTATAAGAATTACATTCAGCGCCAGGTTAATACTAACGACCAGCTTTGAATTCATGAATTGCTTTATCTCTCTGTGGCTGTAGGAGCGCATTTGCCTTGTTACCTCTATTTATTGCAATGTAAGATAAAAATATTTTTTGAAATTGCGCTAAAACGGGTACCCGATAGAGGCAAATACAATAAGGTTATTAACGCGCCAGGTGGAGTTGAATATGTCTATCTGGTTGAAGACCCAGCCGTAGTTGTTGTCTACATAAGGCTTCTTTACAGGTATGGCAGCCTCTACCCGGAAGGTGAGGAAGGAGGCGATATCGAAGCGGAAACCACCGCCCATATCTGCGGCTATATCCTGGCCGAGGTAATTAATATCGAAGTTGCCGCCTACGTAGCTGGGGTCTTTTTTTGCAAGCCATATATTGCCGGCATCGCCGAAGATAACACCATTCATTTTTACCGCGCCTGCAAACAGCATGGATATAGGAAAGCGGAACTCGCCATTCAGTTCCAGTTTTATATCGCCTGTGCGGTCTATCTGGTCTGTGTTACTTCCTGCGGTAATGTCGTAGTAGCTGCCGGGTCCCAGTGTGCGTATGCGCCAGCCACGGAGGCTGTAGGGGCCACCCGCAAAATATTGCTTGATGTAGGGCAGGGCATCTGACTGGCCATAAGGCACGCCTACGCCACCATAAAAGCGGAACGCGAATACCGAGTGTGGAAGTGTGAAATAATGGCGCGCATCAAAATCGAATTTGTAGTATTGCGCATACTGTATGCTGTACAGATTATTAAGCGCAACACCGAGCTGGTTGATGCCGCCCAGCAATGCGCCGGCCTCTTCCACGCCCAGCTTTAAAAAGGAGTAGTTGTGTGCATGTGTTTTGGCAATGTCATCATAGGTGAAGGTGAGGTTTTCTCCTTCGATGAAATTCTCTTTGTAGCTGTTGCGCAGGTAGTCGTTAGTAGAGAGTACTTTTTTGAAGGAGTCTGTTTCGACGGGCAGGCTGATAATGTTGACAAATGCCGGGGATAACGTCCAGGTAATGGTTTGCGAGCGGCGCCAGCTGTATGCGAAGGTGGCGCTGGTGTTGATGAGCGTAAAATAATTGACACGGTCTATAACATTTTCGCCGCCGCTGATAACTGTGTGTGGTAAGTTATTATCGGGGAATAAGGAGGCCGCAAATGGCGAAAGGAATTTAGGAAAATCTATACTGGCATTGAGGCCGTAGTACTTGGTAAGCAGGCTGAAGTTTTTAATAAAGTCGTTGCCGGTATTGTAGGCCAGCTCCACACCGCCATTAACGCCAATGGTGAGGAGATTAGCGCCTTTGGCGAAGTTACGGTCGCGGTAGTTGACACCAAGCGAATTGCCGAGTGAATAGGTAGACCCGCTGGATATTTCGTAGTTGGTGGATACGTCGTGTTTCTTAGCCCTGTTCAGCAGTATGTTGCAGTTGAGCAGGCTGCTGTTGCGTGAGGCGAGGGAGAAGTCGGGACGCACATATTGGAAGATACCCAGCTCACTTAACTTGGTGTAGGTCTTGTCTTGGTCGCCCTGCGAATAAAGCTCGCCGGGTACTACAAAGATGTGCTTGTCCAGTACTTTTGCGTGTACGTAATCTTTGTGGTATTTATACGTAATGCCGCCGATCTCTTTGGTGATCATCGAGGTATCTGTAAGGTCCATATTGCTTTGGAAGTCGGGGTACACCGTAACAGACGCAATGGTGTATTTGCGGAAAGAGAACGAATCATCAGACTGCTGTATGTAGCCGGTGATATCTATAGTGGGCCGTTTGCGCCGTTGGGTGGATGCCATAAAATGCGCTGCTGCTTCGAAGGGGCTTTCGGCATCTTTGAACACGGTCTTATCCACGGTATCCAGCCCCTTGATGAAGTTCACATTGTCCTGTGTGAAGCGCCAGTAGCCATTGTTGCGTATCAGCGATGTGATACGGCTCCGCTCATCTTCGAGCTCAGTATAGTTGAAATCGAGGCCCTTGCGGAGGACGGTTTCCCGGTTATGTGTCGCTACTATCTTCGCTATGCCGCTATCGGCGATATTGTAGTTTACGGAATTGATCAGGTAGTTAGGCCCTGTTTGTACGGTATAGGTGGTGTATGCTTTTTTGTGTTTGTAGTAGAAGGTGTCTTTGATCTTGGCATAGAAATAGCCCTGGTTGAAAAGATAAACTTTCATATTGAGCGCGGACCGCTGCATGAGCGATGTGTCGAGTAGCACAGGCCGCTCTGTGGATTTGGGCAGCAATGAATCGGGGCGGGTGTGGAGTTTTTCATATCGCCTGTTGTAGCGCCATAGTTTGGTGGGTGTGCTGAATGGTAATATCTCAGCGCCATCTGTATTTGGTTTCTGTATGATCGCTTTGCTGAGGATGTCTTTCATTTCGCCCTTATTGGCGATAGGCCGGTCGGAGTGCAAGATCACTTTGTTTTTGCGCAGCAGGTACTGGCCGTCGGGTATATGTTTGGTGCTGTTGCAGGCGCAAAAGACTGCAATAACCAGTAGCTGAAAAAATACCGCCCCTCTATTATTGTTCTGTTGTCTGTAGCCCATTTGTGGTAACTGCAATTATTATAGCTTTGCAGTTGTATGTTATCCAAGGCGCAAAATAAATATATTCGGTCATTAAGCCATCAAAAATTCAGGAATGAGCATGGTATGTTCACTGCCTGTGGTGAAAAGATAGCATATGAATGGCTTTCGGCAGATGGGGATGTGGCTATGATCGTGGCTACAGAAGATTGGGTGGCGCAAAACAGCCAGCTCATATCCCGGCACCCTGAGGCCACATTGCATATGGTAAAGGAAAGGGAGCTGGAAGATATATCGCCGCTACAGGCACCTAATGGCGTGCTGCTGGTGGTGCCGTTGCCGGCAAAAAGAGTGCTTCCTGTTTTAACGGGTTGGAGTATAGCACTGGATGCGATACAAGACCCCGGCAATATGGGTACCATCATCCGCATCGCAGACTGGTTCGGGATAGGCACTATCATCTGCTCGCCGGGCTGTGCCGATGTATACAACCCAAAGGTGGTGCAGAGCGCTATGGGCGGGCATTTGCGGGTGGGGGTGTATGAAGAAGAACTGGCGCCGGTTTTGAAAAGGGCCACTCTCCCTAAGTATGCGGCAGTGCTGGATGGCGAAAACGTATATGAAGCAAAGCGGGCTGATGCCGGTGTACTGGTGATCGGCAATGAGTCGAAAGGGATTTCGGCGGATGTGCTGGCCGCTACCACGCATAAGATAACCATACCGAAGAAGGGTGGGGCGGAGTCGCTGAATGCAGGGGTATCGGCGGGGATATTGTGTGCGCTGTTACTGCCCTGTTAAATTTTTATTAGAAATAAGGTGCATGTAACTATGGCACAACTATTGAGTCTAAAAACTAAAAAGAACAGCATATGAAAAAGTTATTGGCCGTACTGATATTTATGGGTACAGGTATTACCTGCGCTATGGCGCAGAGTTATATAAAAGTGAACTTGACGGATGGCAGCCCGCTGAATGTATCGGTGGATGGGCGCTATTTTAATAAAAGAGGCACATCGGTAACGGTGGGCGACCTGCCGCCGGGCAAGCATTTTTTACAGATATACACCATGCACTCAGACAGGCGGGGCCGCGGGCGGGAAGACGTTATTTATGAAGGCAAGGTAAAGACTTTTGATGGCGGGGTGACGCTCGTGTCCTACGATCCCAACAGCGGCGAAGTAATGACTTACCAGCAGGATGCCAGCACGTATAACTTCCCCGCGCAGCAAGCGCCTCAGCAGGGCAACCAGCAGTACCCCGGTAATGGCTACCGCAGGAACAACAGGTTTCAGCAGGATAACGGGCAGAATAACAATGATAATGGACAGCAGTATAATAATGATAACAGCGGTAATGCGCAGCCGGCATCGCCTGTACAAACAGGCTCATTGACCGAAGATAAAATAACACAACTGAAAGCCAAAGTGCAGGATTTGAAAACGGATGTGGAAATAACCAACCAACTGAAGGCTGCATTAGAAAATGAAACTATGACCACATTCCAGGTGAGTGAGCTGATGGACCTGCTGAGCTTTGAAAGCAGCAAGGTAGACCTTGCTGAATGGGCTTACCCTAAGGTGACTGATAAGGACTTTTTCGGCGACCTTAAAAATAAACTGACGTATAAAAATTACCAGGAAGATTTGGATAAGTTTATAAAGAGCAAGTAAGCGTTAAATTCCAAATTACAGAAAACAAATTCCAAATTCTATCCTGGTAGCTATCTTACCTTGTACCACATTTTTCTCTGCGCTTTACGCCCTATGATATGCCCCGGAGGGGCTACATGTTTGTAGTAAAACGTTCACGAAATTTATCCTTGCCCCATCGGGGCTACGTTAAGTGTTATGTAGCGTAGCCCGATGGGGCATCACTTATTACAACAAAATACTTGTTGGTACAATGTAGTTTAGCTGGTGGTATATTGATTTTACAGTTCTCTATTCTTTGACCACTCTTACCACATTTTTCACGCCGTCCTGCCCGGTCATTTCTAAGATATATACACCGGGGGCATAGGACTTCATAGAAACAGTATTTTCACCTGGCTTCAATTTCCCATCGGCTTGTTTTTCTCCCAGCACGTTTAAAATTCGGTAGCCTGTTGTTTGCTGAATGCTTGTAATCGTCAGATTATCATCTACAGGGTTAGGGAATACATGTATTGTCTGTTCCTGGATGTTTGCTATCCCTACATTATGCCGCGTAGCGGTTATGCTCCTGCAAAATGAATCTAAGCCACATTGTGTATAGATCGTCACGCAGGCATGGTAAGTGCCGGAGAGGGAATAGATATGTGTTGGCGTAAGGCCACTACCGGTAGTACCATCGCCAAAATCCCATATCACGCTATCCATGCCACCGGTAGTGCTGGAGTAGTTGAATGTAATGGTATCTCTGCCGGAGGCAGTAAAAGAAGCTGTAGGGGCAGTGACACATGGGATCGTATCATTGATACAAACTGTAGTATTGCCGCAGGCTGAATAGGCTGTGGCACATAAGTTGTAAATACCAACTGCTGTATAGGTATGCAAGGAAGTAAGACCTGTATCCCTGTAGCCATCCCCGAAATTCCACCCTATGCTGTCTATGGCTATTGTACTGGCTGTAAAGGCTACGCCGATATTCAGGAAGCCGGTATCGGTAAAGGTAACGGTCGGCAGGCTCACACAGATAACGGTGTCGTACAGACAAGCCGTATCAGTTCCGCAAGGGGAATGGGATATAGCGCAGACCTGGTATATGCCGGTAGCAGCATAGGTATGCGAGGAGGTTAACCCAGATCCTCTTATGCCATCCCCGAAATTCCAACCGACACTATCTAATGCGCTGGTTGCGCCTGTATAGGTTGTAGTAATAGAAGTGGTGCCTGTAAAAGAAAACGCAGATGCAGGCGGCACAACGCAAGGCACAGTTACGGTGTGGCAAATTGTATCATTGCCACAACCTGTGAATGCTATGGAGCAAACCGTATAAGTGCCTGTGGCTGAATAGGTATGATGAGCAATAATGCCCGTATCGCTGCCATGGCCATCGCCGTAGCTCCACTCCACGCTGTCTAAAAGATAGGTAGTGCCTGTGTAGGTTACGCCTGTTCTGTAGATGCCGGTATCAGTAAATGATGCCGTAGGTGGTGCAGCGCAGATAACGGTTACATCTTTGCAGATGGAATCCCTGCCGCAAGCGGTATATACGGTGCTGCATAGCTGGAAGGTGCCGACAGCAGTATAGGTATGTAGTGAAGTTAGCCCTGTGGCATGACTGCCATCACCAAAGCTCCATACCACGCTATCCATTCCTCGCGTAGTACCTGTGTAAGTAGTACCAACAATACGGCTACCAGTATCAGTAAAAGCAGCAACAGGCCGGTAGGTGCAGGCGCAATCAACGCCATACTTTGTAATGAAGAAATCAGTATTGCCGCCTACAGTATGATAAGCGGGTAAAGGAGGAGTACCTACCCATTCACTATCTGCGGTATAACCGCCCACATAGATATTACCCACGGTATCAGAAGTAATACAAATACCTCCATTAGAAAAACCATCACCGTGTATTTGCTGAATATCCTGTAAGTCACCTTCTGAATCTACAACAACAATAAATGGATTTTGCCCTTCGCCTGTTGGTGTTATAATTGTCGTTATTCCGTCAGTCACAGTCCCTGCGTAAGTACCTGTAACAGCAATTTTGCCGTGTGGCAAATTACCAACTCCATTGAAAGAATTTATATTAGTGCTAGCGTCAAATTTTTTGATCCATAACGGAGCGCCGTTTGTGTCAGTTGTTAAAATAACTGACATATTGAAGCCAATAAAGCGAGTATTCGCTACAGAATCTGCGTTCCCATTAAAAGAAAACCTTGCTGTATCACAAGAAAGTGTAGGTTGTGCAGCACCGGCAAAATGCAAATGCTTCGATTTATCTAAAACAACACCATTAAGACCATTATCATCACCATGCCCGGCAAAATACTGCCATAATAAATTCCTGCTTGGGTCAAATGCCGCTGCGTAAAAGCTGTCTAATATTGGCGTACTGCCATAAATATATTGGTTGATCTGCCCGGATACATATAGCTTATTCGTGGTAGGGTCAATGACAGCGCAATTAAGATACCACATTGAGTCCAAATCCAGTCTTGTCGCGCTTAACAATGTGCCTCCTGAATTATAAACAAGGTCATATTCTCCGGTACGACTTGTATCTCCGGGCATAAATGGCACACCGTGTCCAAGGTAATTAAAAAAGTGTGCGTTATTTGCCCCATCCAAAGCGAATACTCCATTTCCGGAACTACCATGCTCGGTAGCGATAGAGTTATTTCCTACAAACCTGATCCACTTAAAATGCCCCGCTGTATCCAGTTGCAATAAAGCTGTACTTAAATATTCTGATGATATTCCTGATATGGTAGTGTCGTAACCAATATAGACAGTTCCGCTTCCCACTTGAAAAAAACCTGCCACATATACATGGCCATTGTTATCTACCCCGATGCCGCAGGCAAGATCATCTCCATCACTTGAAGTGATCAACTTTGCCCATCGCATTTGCCCATCGCATGTGTAACTGGTTATGAGCAAATTACTGGCGCTATAAGCTGATGCACGATGAAAGGTATCCGCTACAATATCGGTAAAGCCCACTTGGCTCAGTGCATATACATTGCCCTGTGCGTCCGTACACATATAGTTGGTTTGCTCTTGGTCGTCATGAGCGTAATGTGTCATGTCCGCAGAGCTGCCGCCGCCATGTATCCACTTAAATTGCTGTGCAGATACCGGCATGGCTGCCAGTATCAAAAGGCACAAGATCAGGTGATTGGTATATAATTTCAAATTCTATGTTTTTATAAAGTTATCGAATATTTAAATATCCTCCTGCTTTTTTAGGGCAGGAGGATATTATTTTGATTATTGGATATAGCGCAGCTAAGAGATGCTGTTGGATTCTGTGTATTGCGGTTTCAGCGCAAAAAAGCGATTGAATATTTTACCGGTGCAGATGCCGATGAGGATGCCGAGGATGCCGCCGCAAAAAACATCGAAAGGGTAATGTACGCCTACATATACCTGCGAATAGGCCACTACTGCGGCCCACAACAATGCGGTAGGCCAAATCCATTTGTGCAGGTGGCCCAGGGTGATGGCGCAGAAGAGCGCAAGTGCAAAATGATTGGCGGCATGTGAAGAAGGAAAACTAAAGCCATTGCTGTGCGGCACGAGTACGCGCACTATACCATTGAGCGCAGGATTATTGCATGGCCGTATGCGGTGAAAGTAGGGCTTGATGTAGTTAGAGGTTGCCTGGTCGGCACACATGAAGGTGATGAGAAAACCTGCACACCATAGGAAGCCTTTGCGCCCGAAATTGAGCGGTATAAATATAGCGAGGAACAAATACAGCGGCGCCCAGAACATAGGATTGCGGAAGAAGGGTACCACAAAATCAAGCACAGGGTTGTGCCACTGCGTGTTGATGTAATACCATGCGGTATGGTCCCAGCCGTTGATGATATGCCGCAGATCGTTAGCCATACTTCTTTTTAAAGATCATAATGAGGCGGGGGGAATCGATGGGGTGGTAGGTGCCGAGCCGGTAATCGCCGAAAGTGGCTACGAGCGACATATCGGCGGGCTTAAATATTTTGATGAAATCGGCGAGCGAGAATGCGGCTACGCTTTCAGTATATTGGCGTGGCTTGTTATCGGCATCAACGAAGTTGATCTCCTTAACGATGTGGTTGCGCTCCAGCCGCCTGTTGATGTGAAAAGTATAGCTGCCTCTTTGCGCAGTTTCCTCGGCCACGAGATTGCTCAATACATTTTCGTAGTTGAGGTAATCAATGACCAGCAGGCCATTCTTCTTTAGGCCGGCGGCAAATGACTTTGCTGCAAGTGCATGGTCGCGGTCGTGGGCGAAGTACCCGAAGCTGGTGAAGAAATTAAAAGCGTAGTCGAAATAGTTGATGTAAAAAGGGAAGCGCATATCCTGCATAAAGAATTGCAGGTTATCGGTTTCAAAAGCCTTTGCGATCTCGATGCTCTCGTGCGAGATGTCTATGCCTGTGGTATCAAATCCATGTTCGGCCATTTGGCGCGCGAAGCGGCCCTCGCCGCAGGCGATATCCAGCATAGCACAGCCGGGGGGCGGTTGCAGGTAGGCAAGCAGGTTCTCTACAAATTCGCGTGCTTCGAGCTCATCGCGGTTTTGATAGAGTATTTTGTAAAAAGGCGATCCAAACCAGTTTTTATACCAATCCATTTTATATTCAAAGGTCTACGGCTGTTTTTGAGGGCAGCTTCGGGGTGCTGAAGCTGTCTGAGGTGCAAGCTACAGCGTTTTGATGTTCTTTACTGTTGCAAAAATACGGTATATTTGCCGCCCAATTGAAAATATGAGTTTAAGAAAGATTATTGTATTTTATCGTATCCCTATCGCAGTAGTATTGATAGCGCTGGGTTTCCTTATAGGTTTTAAAGTTACCTGGTGGATAGCCTGGATACCTTTCCTCGTGGCTGTACTCATGGTGGTGGCCTACTTCCTGGTGGGGCCTATGACACTGATACAGGGTTATATGGAAGCGGGTGATATGGAAGGCGCTCAAAAGCTGCTCGGCATGGTGAAATATCCAAGCCTGCTGTACAAGCCGATACGTTCGTCTTATTACATGCTGCAGTCTAATTTCTTCACCCTGGGCGATGACCTGGACAAGGCTGAAGAGCAGCTACGGAAGAGCATTGACATGGGCATGCCTGAAAAAGAATACGAGGGCACAGCCTACCTGCAACTGGGTGCCATATCCATGAAGAAGGGCAACTCAAAAGACGCTTATGCGCACCTGCGCAAGGCGGTGCAATTAGGATTGCCCGACCAGGACAATCTCGCGACGGCCTACCTGCAACTCTCCAGCATCTGCGTGCAGCGCCGGGATTTCCGCAACGCGAAAATTTATTTTGGCAAAGCGAAGTCCTGCAGGGCTACCAATGCACAGGTGGTAGAGCAGATCAAGGAGATGTCGAAATACATAGCAAGGATACCGGGATAGTTTTCCGTTATAGTTTACTGTTGGTTATTAGCGCTTTTTTTATTGATGATTTATCGTCATGTATCTATGTTATATTTACTGACAGTTATTAAACTTTGTTGTATAAAACATAATATAGATTTGTGTTTTGCACAATTGTGAGTTCTTCGTTAAAAAAAACGACGTATTTCTTTTGACCCTAATCTTTTTTTAGTATGTTTACCCTATAAATCAGGAGTAATAATCTTTATTTTAATATCAACCGCATGAAAAAACTGTCTTTACTATCTTTTGTTGCCCTTGCAGCCCGTAGCCTCAATGGTAAGAAAACCATGAAAACGTTGTTCGCGACCATCCTGTTGGCCTGCTTAAGCCAGGCAGGTTTTGCACAGGTTACGGTGTTCTCTGCTTTTGATGGTACAGGCATCTGTCCGAATACGGCTGTAGGTGGCAGTGCTCCTGCGTATACGGCGCTTACGGATTTTTTCATTGAAGAAAACAGTACGGGCGATTTTTCGGCGGGTACTAATACACTGACACTTAGCGCACCCGCGGGCTGGCAGTTTAATCCGTCTTCTACTTTGACTTATGGTTTCAGCAACCCGGATATAACATCTGCTACCACCACTTCGATATCGTCTTCTTCCATTACGATCACGATCGTTTGTAGTGGAACAACTAATTTCGATGGCCTTGATGTAAGCGGTATCCAGGTGCAGGCAACATCTACATCTTCCACACCGGCATATATCTATGCTTCAACAACCGCGGGCATTACAGGCATTGTTACCGGTACAAGCGGCACCGATTTCGGTGATCTCTCATTGGCCTCTCCTGTTGCTCCCTCTGTTACTATTGCGGCATCTCCCACAGGCTCTGTTTGCTCAGGATCAGGTATCACATTTACGCCAACACCAACCAATGGCGGCACACCGAGCTATCAATGGTTCATCAACGGAACGCTGGTAGCATCCGGCAGCCCGTTTGCGACAAGTACATTGAACAACGGCGACCTGGTAGATGCGGTTATGACATCAACAGCGTCATGCGTTACTCCATCAACAGCTACTTCAAATACCATCACTGCCTCTATACTTCCCCTGCCCACAACAGTTACGGTAAGCGGTGGCGGCACATTCTGCGGCAGCACTACAGTAACTGCTACAAATGGTGGTAGCGGCACTATATACTTCCAGGGTACTACATCAAATGGTACTTCGACCGGCACACCGGGTGGCACACAAACCATTTCATCATCAGGCACTTATTATTTCCGTGCACAATCGGCAGGCGGTTGCTGGGGTACACAAGGTAGCGTTACAGTAGTTATCAATCCGCTGCCTACAGCAGTTACGGTAACTGGCGGCGGCACCTACTGTGTTGGCTCTGCTATACTTTCGGCATCAAATGGCGGCAGTGGCACTATCTATTTCGAGGGTACTACCTCTAACGGCACATCCACAGCTACACCTGCGACAACGGAAAGCATCACTTCGTCAGGCACGTATTATTTCCGCGCGCAATCATCGGCGGGCTGCTGGAGCACACAAGGCTCTGCGGTTATTTCTATCAACACACCTCCTACTGCATTTACAGTAACAGGCGGCGGCGCTTATTGCTCGGGCGGCACAGGTGTCCCTGTGGGCCTTTCCGGCTCTCAGTCCGGTGTTAACTATCAATTATTCAATGGCAGCACAGGGTTGGGTATTGTTCCCGGCACCGGCTCTGCGATCACTTTTGGCAGCATCACCGCGGCAGCTACTTATACTGTAACTGCTACCAACACTACCAGCGGCTGTACCAACGGTATGACCGGCAGCGCTACAGTTTCGATCAATCCATTGCCTACTCAATATGCAGTGAATGGCGGCGGCGGTTATTGCATAGGCGGTACAGGCGCGGTTGTCGGTATGGCTAATTCTGATGCTGGTATCAGTTATCAATTATACAACGGCAGCACGGCGACAGGCAGCGCGATAGTATCAGCCGGCGGTGCATTTAATTTCGGATCAGAAACTGCAGTAGGTACTTATACTGTTAACGCTACTAATCCTTCAACAGGATGCACCAACCCAATGACGGGCAGTGTGGCCGTGTTCACTAACCCATTGCCTGCTGCATTTGTGGTGACAGGTGGTGGTGGCTATTGCGCAGGTGGCACAGGGGTGCATGTAGGCTTGTTCAGCTCGGTAGCAGGTACTAACTATCAATTATTTAATGGCGCCACTGCGCTCGGCATCATGGCCGGTACGGGCGGTTCAATAGACTTCGGGCTGGAAACAGTTGCAGGTACATATACAGTAGTTGCTACCACAACTGCCACATCATGTACCAATAACATGACCGGTAGTGCAATAGTGGTGATCAACCCATTGCCTAATGCGTATACTGTAACGGGCGGCGGCGGTTATTGTACAGGCGGTACAGGTGTGCACGTTGGCTTATCAGGTTCTGATGCGGGTGTGAGTTACCAGTTATACAACGGTGGCACAGCAGTGGGCAGTGTAATAGCAGGTACCGGCAGCGCAATAGATTTTGGTTTACAGAGTTCAGCGGGCGCTTCCTATACAGTAACAGCAGTAAATACAACAACAGGCTGTACAGCGAATATGACCGGCAGCGTAGCTGTTGTGATCAATCCACTGCCAACTCCATTTACTGTAGGTGGCGGCGGCAGCTACTGCCTTGGTGGTACGGGTATGAACATTACCCTCAGCAGCTCTACGATCGGTGTTAATTATCAATTAGCATACCTTGGCTCACCAATAGGCGCGCCGGTTGCCGGTTCAGGTGCATTGCTCACCTTTGGCCCTGAGACAGGCGCGGGTGCATATACTATTTCAGCTACAGATGGCACTACAGGTTGTGCCAATAATATGACCGGCAGCGCAGCAATAGTTATCAGCCCGCTTCCTAATATATATACAGTAAGCGTGACCGGTGGCGGCAGCTACTGCGCAGGCGGCACAGGAGTAGATATTACGCTTGGCGGCTCTGATGCAGGTATCAACTATCGCCTCATCAGGAACGGTGCATTCCTGGTAAACACACTTGCAGGCACAGGCTTTGGCCTTGATTACGGACTGACCACCACTGTTGGTGCATACACCGTAACTGCAATAAACGCAACAACAGGCTGTACCAGCAATATGAGTGGCACAGCTACTGTAACCACTAACCCATTACCAACAGCATATGCTGTAACAGGTGGCGGAACAATATGCTCAGGCAGCACAGGTGTTGCGGTGGATCTTACAGGATCTACAACGGGCATCGGGTACCAGCTGATGCTTAACGGCTTTGCGTTGAGCACCCCGGTTACCGGCACAGGCTCGGGCATTACCTTCGGACTGGAAACAGTAGCAGGCACCTATACTGCTGTAGCGACAGACCCTGTTACCGGCTGTACTAATAATATGATCGGCAATGCAACAGTGAGTGTTAATATAACACCAACAGCATTTGCTGTTACCGGTGGCGGCAACTACTGTTCAGGTACCGCGGGTGTTGTTATCGGCATCAGTGGATCAGCAACGGGCGTGAACTATGAATTGATGAATGGTGTGACCATCGAATCTACGTTGCCAGGCACAGGTAGCGCAATCAGTTTCCCTGCCCAGACTACTCCCGGTTCATATACTGTTGTAGGTACTAACGCAATTTCCGGTTGTTTTGCAGCTATGAGCGGCAGCGCTACAGTGAGCGTCAATCCTTTACCGGGTGCATTTGCAATGGCCGGCGGCGGAAGCTACTGCTCAGGCGGTACGGGGGTTGATGTAAGCCTTGCCGGATCTGCAACAGGTATCAATTATCAATTGTATAAGAATGGCGCTGTGAGCGGTGGTATTATGGCCGGCACAGGTTCTGCTATAGACTTCGGTATGGAAACAGTGGCGGGTACCTATACAGTTATAGCTACGGACGCTGTTACTGCATGTACCGTGAATATGACCGGTTCATCAATAGTATCCATCAATCCATTACCAACAGCATTTACCGTAACCGGTGGCGGCAGCTATTGCAGCGGCGGCACAGGTGTGCATGTGGGCCTTAGCGGTTCGGCTTCAGGTATCTCTTACCAGATGTACATTTCCTTTACCGCATCAGGCGCAGCAGTACCGGGCACAGGTTCTGCACTTGACTTCGGCTTGCAGACCACTGATGGCTTCTATACAGTAATAGCTACAGACAATACGACACTTTGCACCAATGATATGATCAGTGGTGTTACTGTTGTTCCGCTTCCATTGCCTACAGCGCATACGGTAACCGGTGGCGGCCACTATTGTGCGGGAGGTGCGGGCGTACACGTTGGTCTTGATGGCACAGATGCCGGTGTCAATTATCAATTATACAGGGGCGCTACACTGGTAGGTTCTTCTATTGCCGGCACAGGTGGCGCTATAGACTTCGGACTGGAAACAGTTGCAGGTACTTATACCGTAGTTGCTACAGACGGCTCTACCTTATGTACCAATAACATGACCGGCGAGGCTGTTGTGGTAATAGACGCGTTGCCATTGTTCTACACAGTAGGCGGTGGCGGCTTGTATTGCGCAGGCGGTACGGGTGTGGATGTAAACCTCAGCGGCTCTGACCTTACTATCAATTATCAAACACTTGTAAACGGCTCGATAGTAGGCAGCCCTGTAGCAGGTACAGGCAGCCTGCTTGATTTCGGCCTCGAAACAACTACAGGCACTTATACTGTTGTAGCTACCAATACTATTACCGGTTGTGTGAATTTAATGACCGGCAGTGTGACTGTCTCTACCAACCCATTACCAATAGCTTATACGCTTACCGGTGGTGGCGCTTATTGCTCAGGTGGTGCAGGTGAGGATATCAGCCTTTCTAATTCTGAAACAGGCTTGAGCTACCAGTTGTTTAATGGCGCATCTACCTCAGGCACCGCGCTCACAGGAACTACAGGCTCTTCCCTTGATTTCGGGTTTGAACTGGCAGCAGGTACTTATACTGTAGTTGCTACCAACCCCGCTACAGGCTGCACTAATAATATGGCTAACAGTGTGGGCGTTACCGTGAATGCTTTGCCTTCGGCTTATACTGTAGGCGGTGGCGGCAACTATTGCGCAGGCGGCACGGGCGTACACGTTACGCTTACAGGTTCAGACCTGCCGATCAGTTACCAGATATTTGTTAATGGCGTATCTACAGGCAGTGCGGCATTAGGTACAGGAACTCCCCCGCTGGACTTTGGCCTGGAAACTACTACAGGTACATATACCGTAGTAGCCACTAATACAGTAACAGGCTGTGTGAATAATATGACGGGCAGTGTTACCGTTTCTACCAATCCGTTGCCTGGTGCATTTACTGTAACCGGCGGTGGCAGCTATTGCGCCGGCGGCACAGGCGTGCATGTTGGCCTTAGCGGTTCTGTAGCAGGTATCAATTATCAATTATTCGATGATGGTTCTGTATCAGGTGTTGCATCTGCAGGCTCAGGCGCTGCTATAGACTTTGGCTTAAAAACAACAGGAGGCACTTATACAGTTGTAGCTACTAACGGCACTACAGGCTGTACGAGCAATATGACCGGCTCTGTAGGCATAACCGTTAACCCATTGCCTTCTGTATCAGCGATCACCGGCCGCGATAGTGTATGCTTCGCAGGTACAACTACATTATCGGATGCTACCACTGGCGGTGTATGGACGAGCAGCGATATTACAACCTCTACTGTAGGTTCTTCATCAGGCGTGGTAGCAGGTATTGCCGCAGGTACTGTCACTATCACTTATACCTTTACTAATGGCAGCGGTTGCTCTGCTTTCGTTACCTATACTATGCCGGTGCTTCCTGCACCTGCTGTGGGTATAGTTACCGGCCCTAACACAGTATGTGCGGGCGCTTCGATAACACTGGGCGATGGCACCACAGGCGGTGTATGGAGCAGCAGCGATACTACCATAGCTACTGTAGACGGCACAGGCGCTGTAACGGGTGTGGCTATAGGCGGCGCTAATATCTCTTATACATTCACTGATGTTAACGGCTGTGCGGCTTCTGCCCCTTATGCAATAACTGTAGGCGCGGGTATACCTGCAAGCTCAGTACTGCCCGGTGCTTCTGCAACGCTTTGCCATGGCAACCCTGTGAACCTGAGCGTATCTCCTACTGCTACTGGCGTTACTTATCAATGGTTTGTTGATGGCACTGCAATATCAGGTGCATTCAGCTCTACCTATACTGCTACCACAGCAGGCGATTACACAGTAGTATTGAATAATGGTACTTGCACAGAAACACTGAGTGGTACTGAGGTATTACCAACACCTAACCCTGTTATCACATTAGATACAGTTGCTAACCTGTTGTTTGCAGGCCCGTATGTTACCTTCCAATGGTACCTCAACGGTGCTGCAATACCGGGTGCTACTGATAATAACGTAATGATGACCGCTCCGGCAGGCAGCATATATACAGTAGTTGTTGGTGACGTTAACGGCTGCTCTGATTCTTCTGGTGTATATATTGTTCCTGGTACAGTATCAGGCGTTGCCAATGTGATGACCGCAGGCAGCATCAGGATATATCCTAACCCTGCATCTTCTGTGTTGCACATAGATGCTCCGGGCAAGGTGTATGTATCTGTCATCTCAGCTGATGGCAAGGTGCTGATAGACCACGATGAAGCAGTTAGCCTGAATGTGAGCAACATCGCTGATGGCGTGTACCTGATCATGGTTTATGACAAGGACAACATCCTCGTTAAAACAGACAAGTTCGTGAAAATGCAATAACTCTTTTCGAATAATGAACAGTGCAAAGAAGCCCGGTATTTCCGGGCTTCTCTGTTTTATAACCCGCCTAAGGGAGGCATAATCTGATGCTGTAATAAAAACAGCGCTTGTTTACTGCAATTTCTCGTTGTCTCTGTGGCGGGTGCTGTCGCGGAGGTTTTTCTTTTCGAAGTTTTTTTGGAGGGCATCTGTGAGGTCGATCCCTGTTTGGTTGGCCAGGCACATAAGTACCCACAACACATCTGCCATTTCGTCGCCCGGGTCTTTGTGCTTATCACTCTCTTTGAACGACTGCTCGCCATATTTACGTACCATGATGCGCGATAGCTCGCCCACCTCTTCCATGAGTATACCCAGGTTGGTGAGCTCGTTAAAGTAGCGCACACCCACGGTGCTGATCCATTCATCTACCTGTTGCTGCGCAGTGCGTATCGTAATATCCATAAGAATTAAGTATTTGTTTGGTTTTGTTTGGGATTAGTATTTGTTTCTTTACACAAAATAATAGAACTTTCACGTTTATTAGCAATAGTTATACATACATGCAATCATATAGTTCAGATATAGCAGCGGCAGACGCACTTAAAGAAAAGGCCGCCGTCATTCGCAAGGCCATAGCAAAGGTAATAGTAGGGCAGGACGATGTGGTGGAAAAGCTCATCATAGCCATTTTATGTAACGGGCATACACTGCTGGTGGGCGTGCCTGGTCTGGCCAAGACCTTGCTTGTAAAGACCATAGCCGATGTACTGGACCTATCGTTCAAGCGCATACAATTTACTCCCGACCTGATGCCCAGTGACATTACCGGTGCTGAGATACTCAATGAGCAAAGGCAGTTCCAGTTCATCAAAGGGCCAATCTTTGCCAACATCATCCTTGCGGATGAGATCAACCGTACACCACCCAAAACACAGGCTGCCCTCCTGGAAGCAATGCAAGAGCGCCGTGTGACTACCGGTGGTGTGGAATATAAATTGCCATCACCATTTTTTGTACTGGCTACACAGAACCCCATAGAGCAGGAAGGTACCTACCCGCTGCCCGAGGCGCAGTTGGACCGTTTTATGTTCCAGGTGACGCTGGATTATCCGAGCTTTGCAGAGGAAGTAATGATCGTGCGCAACACAACAGGCGCGCTTGTTGCCGAACTGACAAAGGTAATAACCGGTGAAGATATACTGGCCTTCCAGGACCTGGTAAGGCGTGTGCCGGTACCTGATAATGTACTGGAGTATGCTGTAGGCCTGGTGCAGAAAACACGCCCCGGATCGAACACAGCATCGCCGGTAGCTACGCAATATATAGCTTATGGCGCAGGCCCGCGTGCATCGCAGTACCTGGTACTGGGTGCTAAGTGCCATGCGCTGCTTAATGGTAAATACTCGCCTGATATAGAAGACGTGCGCGCTATGGCCATGCCCGTGTTGCGCCACCGTGTGCTGCGTAACTATAAAGCAGAAGCCGAAGGCATAACACAGGAATCGCTTATAAAGCAGCTGATGTAATAAGTACATTTTTAGTCCCGATGGCTATCGGGATAACTTTTAACTTTTCCCTTAAAATGGAAAACCTTCAACAAAAAGCCGACTTCCTCCGCAACAAATACACACAGGTATTAGCACAGCTTGATGCAGATGCGCCGCGCAAGTGGGGCAAGATGAATGTGCAGCAGATGATAGAGCATATGAGCGATGCTGTGCAGCAGGCCAATGGTAAAAAGCCTATGCAGGTAATAACACCCGAAGACAAACTACCCGCAATGCAGTCCTTCCTTGGAACTGAAAAACCTTTCAGGGAGAACACTCCCAATGTGTTGATGTCTGATACGCCGCTGCCCGTAAGGCATGCCACTAAGCAGGAAGCGATAGACGAACTGCAAGCAGAGCTGGACTATTTCTTTACCATCCACGAACAACATCCCGATAAGAAAACAGCCAATCCGTTCTTCGGGCATCTTACCTTCGATCAGCAGGTGCAACTGTTATACAAGCATGGTACGCACCATTTGAGGCAGTTTGGGGTGGAGTTGTAAGGCCCATTCCTAATAGGAAGTATAATATTGAAGAACATAGCCACTGGCTCCTGCTCTATTCATTATAGAAATGGAAATTGCATAGGTATAGTGATTGAAATACAGGTATTCGGTAGTGCCGGTTCCGTATGGGTCATTTGTATATTCAAACTGCACTATACTGTCTTGTGCTTGTGCGACGTAGCTGAGTACATTACCGCCAACGGAGACAGTACAAGGGTCAATTTCTTTGATCGTCAGAACGGTATTGGAATACCGGGGAGAATCACTGGGTACTGCAGTGCTGTGTATGGATGCGGCGAGATGAAATGAATCTGTGCCTGCAATGAGGTAAGTATATGCGGAGCAATTGGGTGTGGATGATCTTTTGCACTCAGCAAACAGCGCGCAAATAGCCAGGGCGGTAGGGAGAATTATGGGTTTTTTCATAAAAAGAGATTTTACCTGTAAACAAACTTTCCTGCAAACACATTGCCTGTACTTTTATCGGTAACCCTGTAAAAGAAGATACCTAGAGTAGTTATCTTATCACCGATCAATAGTTCATCTTTATTTTGAAATGGAGTGTTGATGATCGTTTGCCCGATATCATTGAGTACAACTAATGTGCCTGATGAAATAGAGTAGGGAAGAGTGATCTTGCTGTCTATGGAAATAGGGTTTGGGAGTACTGTTGCTGATTTGTTTTTCTTAATGATATCATTTACAGCGAGTGTGCAACTTGTGGCATTGTCGAAATACCCATCTACCATAGGCGATACGAATGGTGTAGTACCATTGTTGGCAAAGCAAGTAAGTTGAGTGCCGTTTTCAAAAGCCATCGGCCGTAATGGTAGGAGTGGATCAGAGATACATCCCATTCCTTCAATAACATAATACTCAGCAGTTCCCATACTTTCTGTGGTAGCTGTTGGCATAAAATGCCATACTTTATGCCATATGCCGTTGATCATAGTAGAGTCTATACCTTCAATATAGGTTTGATAGTGTTCAGATGTTCCGTAATACCTGTTCACTGTATCTCCAACAAGCCAATTATAATCGTATAGAATCTGTTCTATGGTATCGGATGAACTTCCAGAGTAAAATAAATTTCGGGCAAATACTCTGGAGGCAATTGTATCTTCCCGTATAAAATAATACTCCGAATTAGGATAATAAGTATTGAAAACAGCGAGTAAGAGTTTGTAGTGATAGCCATTTATAATCGAATCGGAAATATAGCTCGCTGTATACAAATCAACGGAAGGTGGAGAAGTTGTCCAATCGTAGTCAAGCCCTTTCCACACATTTGTACTATCACTAAACCGGATCTTCTGAGCAAAAGAAGATGTGTTAAGTATCAGGAGAAGTAAAGCGAGTACGATCTTTTTCATAAAGTGGGTTTGTTATTATAAAGATATGATAAAATTACTTATCCTGATGCGGACATCAGCTATTTTTATTCTAATACCCACCTAAAAATTCTAAATTGCATACTCATTCAGATAGCACAAAACAGCTTTCTACTTTCTACTAACGACTATTGACTTAATACAATATGCAGCAACTAAAAAACTACGCCGAGGGCAAGTGGGTAAACGGAACGAAGAGCGGCGAAACACTACATAATGCAGTAACAGGTGAAGCGCTATACACAGCCAGCAGCGATGGCCTCGACTTCGGTGGGATGATGCAGTATGCCCGCAAGGTGGGTGGCCCTGCATTGCGCAAGCTTACTTTTCATGAGCGCGGCCGTATGCTCAAGGCGCTGGCCATGCACCTCATGGAGCGCAAAGAATATTTTTACACGATCAGCGCCTATACCGGCGCTACCCGTATAGACTCGTGGGTGGATATAGAAGGCGGTATCGGCAACCTGTTTGCCAATGCCAGCCTGCGCCGCCAGTTCCCGGATGAGCGTTTTTATGTGGATGGCGATACCGCAAAGCTGTCTAAGAACAACACCTTCATAGGCCAGCACATCATGGTGTCGCGCGAGGGGGTGGCCATACACATCAATGCCTTCAACTTCCCGGTATGGGGTATGCTGGAGAAGATAGCGGTGAACCTGCTGGCAGGTGTGCCGGCAATAGTAAAGCCCGCTACACTTACGTCCTTCCTTACCGAGGTGGTGTTTGAAGAGATCATTAAATCGGGCATACTCCCTGAGGGCTCGTTGCAGCTCATTTGCGGCTCGGCGCGCGGCATACTGGATAGCATAGAAACACAGGATGTGGTTACCTTCACTGGCTCGGCCACTACGGGCCGTATGCTGAAATCGCATCCACGCATATTATCAGAAGCAGTGCCCTTCAACATGGAGGCCGACTCGCTCAACTGCTGCATACTGGGGCCTGATGTTACCACCAGCATGCCCGAGTTCGACATTTTTATAAAGGAAGTAGTGCGCGAAGTAACGACCAAAGCCGGGCAGAAGTGTACGGCCATCCGCCGCATCATAGTGCCTGCCGACAGGGTAGAAGATGTGCAAATAGCGCTGGGCAAGCGTTTGCAATCAACCATCATAGGTGATCCGTCTATAAAAGAAGTGCGCATGGGCCCGCTGGCTGGCATATCGCAGCGTAATGAAGTGCGCGAGAGAGTGCAGTTGCTCGCTAAGTCGCAGGACATAGTGATTGGTGATATGGAGCATTTCGAAGTGATGGGTGCCGACAAGGAAAAGGGTGCCTTCCTGCCACCGCTGATATTCCTGAACACTGATCCCTTCACCAATACCGACTGCCATAATGTGGAGGCCTTTGGCCCCGTATCTACCATCATTCCGTATCATGGTATAGATGAGGCCATACAGCTATCGCGCATGGGTATGGGGTCGCTGGTGAGCTCTATAATAACAGCCGATGACGATATAGCTAAAGAAATAGTGCTGGGTACGGCCAGCATGCACGGCCGCATACTGGTGCTCAATGCCGACTGTGCAAAAGAAAGTACGGGCCACGGCTCGCCAATGCCTATGCTGGTACATGGCGGCCCCGGCCGCGCAGGCGGCGGCGAAGAGATGGGCGGCAAGCGCGGCGTGCTGCACTATATGCAGCGCACGGCCATACAAGGCTCGCCAACCACCATTACCCGCATCACCAATGTATACCAGCAAGGTGGCAAGCAGCACGAAACACACGTACACCCATTCAAAAAACACTTTGAAGACCTGGAGATAGGCGAGACACTGGTTACCGCAAAACACACCGTAACCGAGGCCGACATCACCAACTTTGCCAATGTAAGTGGCGATAATTTTTACGCCCACATGGATGCGACATCGCTGGAGGGAACCATCTTCACAGGGCGTGTAGCACATGGCTACTTCATACTGTCCAAAGCGGCAGGCCTGTTTGTAGATGCCAAGAAAGGCCCGGTATTACTGAACTACGGCATAGACGAAGCCCGCTTCACCAAACCCGTGTACCCCGGTATGACCATAGGCGTGAAGCTGACGGTAAAAGAAAAAACCGCCCAGGAAAAACGCACCCCTGATGATATAGCAAAAGGCATAGTAAAGTGGCTGGTAGAAGTATACGATGAAACCAATGAAACAGTAGCCATAGCAACTATACTGACAATGGTAAGGAAGAGGGATCAGGAGTAGAATTTAGAAATACACATCAGTCCTCCTCATGCCGCATCAGGCGCACAGTACCTTCATAGGTGATGTTGCCGGATGCGGCATCTTCTTTAGTGCTGATCTGCATCATGATCTCATCCCTATGCTCCAGTTCAGTGAGCAGCGATACCAGTTTGCCGGGTGTTATATCCAGTGTTGCGGCCAGCTCGTTAATGCCTACCTGTCGGTTATGCCGCTGAATGGCAATGGCTGCCAGCTTTTCTAATATGGTTGATGAATTGAACTCCATGTGTGTGTCTGCAATAATATGATGCCAATGAAAATTTTAATGCTGGTACGGTATTTTTATATGGGCGTGTATGATATTACAATTAGATCCTGCAATATTGGTAGAAACCCCGCTCGGCCGCGGGCAAGCTATACTTATTATAGACTATGATATGCACCAAAATACCTGCTGGGTGGTATCGCTCGTAGATAGCGGAGTAGTAAAGCATTTTGACTGCAACGACATCATCCTGTCCACCAATTACACTTATGGCCTCAACCTGAGGAAGAATTCAAACCATCCGTAACTTTTGTAAGCACTTCGGTAACACAAATTTTATTATTTTACGGGCAAACACCCACACCATGAGAAAACTCATACTGTTTGCCTGCCTGTTATTGAGTATTGCTGCAACAACCGCAAGAAGCCGCGAAGGTGAAAAAGCAAAAGCCACCATACTGGAGAACGGTTACTATTTCAATGGCAAGGCGTTCGAACATTTCGGGGAAATGGTGATCAAAGACGATAAGATATGGTCTGTAACATCACAGGCAAGCAAGCAGGCAGGCAACCGCATACCCCTCAATGGGCGTTATGTCATCCCCGGCCTTACCGATGCCCATGTACATATCTCCGGCAGCCCGGCCATGCCCTATGTTTATGCCGATCCGAAGCTGAATACCAATAGCGCGCTCAACTGCGGCGTAACCACGCTTATAGATCTCTTTTATGCCGAAGACGGCTGCAAGGCAGTGAAAGAGGAGACCGGTAATGCCCCGCAAGACTATGCTACAATGTATATGGCAGGCCCCATACTTACCGCGCCCGGCGGGCATGGCACCGAATATGGCTTACCTACGCGTACCATCACATCGGTAGCAGAGGCGACTAAGATAACCAATGAGGTAATAGACGGCGGTGCCGATGTGATAAAGCTGGCCTACGAAGCCGATGCCAAAAATTACATACCCTCTATAACGCTGGATGAGGTAAAGGCTATAGTGGCAGCGGCGCATGCCCGGCACAAAAAAGTATTCGCGCATATAGACTTTGCCAGCCAGGCCGCCGACTGTGCCCTGGCCGGTGTGGATGTAATAGCCCACATGCCCATGGATGCACTTACCGATGAGCAGGTGCACAAGATCAAAGCATCGGGCGCTATTATTATTCCTACTGCTACTGTACTGCAATCGGTAACGGAGGGGCATGATGCTGCTTATATGTCGGATACGCTACTGTGGAAAACGGTTAACCCCATCTATATGTCAGACTTTGGGCATGAGGCATTGCGCAAGCCACCGGTGAGGCCGGGCTTTGAAGAAATGTTTGGCCACCCGAAGTTTAAAGAGAACATCAGCCGCTGCATAAAGGCGGGTATACCCATACTGGCAGGCACTGATGCGGGCAACTATGCGGTATTCTTCGGCTACGCACTGCACAATGAGCTGGCGCAATATGTACTGGCCGGTATGACACCCGCACAGGCCCTGTGCACAAGCACCGAGAACATAAAGCTGGTGTTCCCCAATATAAAGACCGGCAAAATAGCCCCCGGCTACGATGCCGACCTGGTAATACTGGATGCCGATCCGCTTAAAGACATCAGCAACACCAAAAAGATAAACATGGTGCTGCACAAGGGCAGGGTAGTAGAAAACCTGGTAGCCAAGCTGCCGCCACCCGCCGCAGTAAAATCTGTAGCCTATGACCCCACCGTTTTTAATATACCTGCCGCAGGTGCCTTGCCAGCTTACATAACCCTATTCACAGATAAAAAGATGGGTGGCAGCTCGGAGCTGGATGCCACAGTGCGCAAAGATGCCACCGGTGCCGACTGTATACACTTGAGCGGCAAAATAGTGAAGAAAGGCTACATGGGCTTTGCCAGCCTCGGCTTCAGTATGGCCAAAACGGAGGAGATGCACCCCACTGATATTGATGGCTACACCGCCATAGAGTTTGATGTAAAGGGCAATGGCGAAACCTACTCGGTGCTTACGGTATCTTCATTGGTAAAGGATTATAATTTTCATACGGCCACATTCACTGCGCCCACCGAATGGAAGACAGTTCGCATACCCTTCACCGACATGAAGCAAAGCCCTTACTTCGGCAAGCAAATAGCGCTCGACCTCAAAACCATCACCGACATCAGCTTCGGCGCATCAGGCAAGGACTATGTAGTGGATATGGATTTGAAGAATATACACTTGGTTAGATAGTTGTTAGTCGTTAGTAGATAGTCGTTAGTAGATAGTAGATAGTAGGTAGTCGCGATGACTATCGGGAGTCGTAAGACAAGCAAGTGTTTGAGTGTTCCCGTGGAGTCTTCCCGCATCTTCTGCGGGAGACTCCACGGTTCGCGCAGGGTAGGGAATGAGTGCGGTGATTGAGTTTCCTCTCCATCGCGAGCCGCAGAGTACCCATTGAAGGAATGGTAGACTCTGTAGTAGCACAAAAATCAAATGATAGATGAAAACAAAAACAAATTTCTAATCAAAATAAATAGGATGAAAATAACCAGCGGGGTAAATATATTTTTGTTATTAGTACTATTTCATCTTTGCAGTTGCCATAAAGATCAAGTCTCCTATTATGCAATAAACGGCTCACTAAAAAATAATCTTTTTTTTAAAACGGGGACTTATTGGATATACAAAGACTCGCTAACGGGCGATATAGACAGTTTTGTGGTTACATCTAGTACACAAGGCACATCTCCACCCGTATCAAACGGCGGCTACGTCGAAAATATTTATATCCACATTAATGAATATTCAATTTCGCCGGCCAATTACTCTACTATGAAAAAGTGGGATTATTTGTATCAAGGCAATTCAATTGATCTATATAATTATAACGCAAAAGTATATACTGGTCAAGTCGAATACGTGCCATTAGTAAACTATCCATTTACATATTCAGGTACACAAACGATTGATGGAGCTTTTATGGATTATATCGATACAACAAATTTAATAAATATTGATCATAATTACCCATTAAGTGGAATTAACGTTGATAGCGTTGCAGTTGTTCGTAGTAAAGCAGACATGAATTTTAATGGCTATTTACCACCATATTATTATAGCGACACCTTTTTTATATCTTCGAAAATCGGTATTGTGAAAATGAAACTAAACCATCCTCAAGATACCTTAAGAAGAATTTGGGAGATTCAAAAATGGAATATCATTCTTTGAGTGTCTCCGTGGAGTCTTCCCGCATCTTCTGCGGGAGACTCCACGGTTCGCGCAGGGGCAGGGAATAAGTGTGATGGTCATGTTATCTTTCCATCGCGAGCCGCAGAGTCCCCATTGAAGGAATGGGAAACTCTGCGGTAACACAAATATTATAGCACAGTAGTGATTATGTATATTAATTGTATTAAAAATGGAACTTAAACTTAGTGACAGAATCTGGTCAATATTAATTGATCAGTTTATTATCTGGATTATCTCGGGTTCTATTTGGATGTCAATGTTTTTCGCAAATGACATGAACCCAACGCACGATTATGTGAATATTGCGCCTCTTGGTGATTTTCTTTTAATTTTCGTATTCTATTTTTCTATCTGGACTATTAAGGACTCATTCAATGGGAGGAGTATTGGTAAGCGAATAATGAGACTACAAGTTGTACAGAGTGAAACTAACCTTGCCGCATCTCCATTAAGATGTTTTGTACGGAATTTATCACTTTTACTTTGGCCTATTGAAATGATAGTTATTCTTGTGAGGCCAGGTCGAAGAATGGGTGATTTTATTGCTAATACAAAAATTGTAGACTATAACAGGGGAGTATAGACAAGAGGAATAATTATTTTCAGATAGTTCTGATTTTCGTTATGACCTGCTTCAGTTTGATAATGACTACGAGCTTCATGAGGAGATTTTTTCGCTATATTGATGCTAGTTCGAAACCATTTGTTCTCAGTTCCTACAATGAAAAAGAGAGCAATATGCTTACGAAAAATCTGAGAGATAGTTTAGGAGTTGGGTTTACACCAGACGTAAGGATATATGATAAAGTAAGTGGCTCAGAAAATATTTATTTGTCAGTTATTATCAAGATGAATGTTGATCAGTATTACGATCAGCGTGCTCTTGATAAATTTGATGCAAATGTGAATGCAATTATAAATAAATCATTCCCGCAAAGTAAAACTGGACAACTAAAATACTATTATAATTATAATGGACACAGTTCAACAAGTTCGATGATGGAAGATATCAAATGACTATTTAATGATTCGCGAAGTGTAGCGAATGAGTGTGGTGGTTGTGTTACTTCTCCACCGCGAGCCGCAGAGTCCCCATTAAAGGAATGGGAGACTCTGCGGAAACACAAAGAAGATAATGCTAACTTTGAAAGTATTGAGGTGTCTGCGTGGAGTCTTCCCGCATCTTCTGCGGGAGACTCCACGGTTCGCGCAGGGGCAGGGAATAAGTGTGATGGTCATGTTATCTTTCCATCGCGAGCCGCAGAGTCCCCATTGAAGGAATGGGAGGCTCTGCGGGGACACAAATCTCTAACGCTTTCACATTAGAACTGATCGACCTGTTTTATGAATTCCGCTGGCAGGCATTGATGGTGTAGATCAGCCACTCCCCAAACGATATTTGTACCTCCCGCTTGCCAAAGTATAACAGAACTGTGCGCATCCCCCGCCATTTTGTCCAAAATCCCTATTTGGCAAAAAAATTGCACCTTATATTTGCTCTATGTTTTTTAAAAAAAGGAAGAATATGAACGATAATAAGAACGCTATGAATGAGAATGCCGACAACTTGTCACAAAACGAAGAAATGGATGAGCTTTCTAATATGCTGAACAGCGATGATAGCCGTGCAGGCAGCGAATTGCCCGAAAGCAATAATGATGAGGTAGAGAAGCTGCAGGGCGAGATAGCCGAGTTGAAGGACAAGCACCTGAGGCTGATAGCCGAGTTCGATAACTTCCGCAGGCGCACCGCCAAGGAAAGGGTAGAGCTGACACAGACCGCCGGCAAAGACATATTACAATCGCTTCTGGTAGTGCTGGATGATGTGAACCGTGCCGCAAAGCAAATGGAAACTACCGACGATATTGCTGTACTTAAAGAGGGTATCTCATTGGTATTCAATAAGTTCAAGGCCATTATGCAAAGCAAGGGCCTGAAAGAAATGGAAGCCCATAATACAGAATTCAATGCCGACCTGCACGAGGCGATCACCGAAATACCAGCCCCTAATAACAAAATGGTGGGCAAGGTAATGGACGTGGTAGAGCAAGGCTACTACCTCAACGATAAGCTGATCAGGCACGCCAAGGTGGTGGTGGGGAAATAGTAAATAGTCGTTAGTAGATAGTCGTTAGTAGAAAGTAGAAAGTTTGCGAGTAAAAGGGAAATTCCAGTTACAAATTCCAAATTCCAAGGTGGCGTTTGGTTGAGAACTAAGGATATCACACATATTATTAACAAGTCTTTATTATATTTGACTGAAAGCCCCTTTAGGGGTTTGGGGTTTTAGAAAATAAGGGAAGCCACGGAACGCAGTCCCGCTTTTTTGCGGGAGGGTGTTTGGGATGTATATTAATTATGGCAAAGAGAGATTATTACGAGATATTGATGGTGACCAAGTCGTCATCTGCTGATGAGATCAAAAAGTCCTATCGCAAGATCGCGCTCCAGTATCACCCGGACAGGAACCCGGGCAATAAGGAGGCCGAGGAGAAATTTAAAGAAGCAGCTGAGGCTTATGAAGTGCTGAGTAACAGCGAGAAGCGTGCATCATATGATCGCTTTGGCCATGCAGGCACTGGTAGTCAGGGCGGCTTCGGCGGTGGTGGCGCAGGCGGTATGCGCATGGAAGATATCTTCCAGAATTTTGGCGATATATTCGGTAATGATATGTTTGGCGGTATGTTTGGTGGCCAGGGCGGCGGCGGTGGCCGCAGGCAGGGCACCCGCGGGGCCAACCTGCGCATCAAGCTGAAGATGGACTTTGCCGAGATAGCCAATGGCGCCAACAAGAAGATCAAAGTAAAGAAACACATTACCTGCCAGCAGTGTACCGGAAGCGGCGCTAAAGATAAAGCGTCTATACAGTCGTGCGGCACTTGCGGTGGCTCAGGCCAGGTACGCAGGGTCACCAATACCTTTTTGGGGCAGATGCAGACGGTAACAACCTGCCCTACCTGTAATGGCGAGGGGAGCTCTATAACCCAGAAATGCACTGCCTGCAAGGGCGAGGGCAGGGTATATGGTGAAGAAACACTGAGCCTGGATATACCGGCAGGTGTGCAGGATGGCATGCAGCTGAGCATGAGCGGCAAAGGCAATGCAGGTGAGCGTGGTGGCCCTCCGGGCGACCTGCTGCTGATCGTAGAAGAAGAAAAACATGAATTCCTTACCCGCCACGACCTGGATGTTGTGTACCAGCTACATGTATCCTTCCCGGAGGCTGTACTGGGTATGCAGGCTGAAGTGCCGACCATTGATGGCAAGGCTAAGATCAAAGTGCCGGCAGGTACACAGAGTGGTAAGATATTCAGGCTCAAGGGGAAAGGCTTCCCTTCCTTCCAGTCTTATGAGAAAGGTGATCAACTGATAGAGGTGAACGTATGGTCGCCCCAGCACCTGACACATGAGGAGAAAGATATGCTGGAGCGCCTGAAGAACTCCCCCAACTTTGCCCCCGGCCCCGATGCCCGTGCCGAGCGCGAGGAGCGTGGGTTCTTTGATAAGATAAAGGATGTGTTTAGTAGTTAATTGATTGTGTCGGTAAGTATTTCAATTTGTTGATAATCAATTAATTGAATTAATTATTTTATTGCAAAATAATAAAACCCACTGCTTTGGTCGTGGGTTTTTAAATGTGCCTGATGCTACGGGTTTTAACCTTTTGGTGACTCGTATTTAAACCGTTAAAACGGTTGCAGGTCGCTATTTCTTATGTACCCACGGCTAAAGCCGTGGGCTATGTTCTATTCATATAAATACTTGGATAGTGGCAAAATGGAAGTTTTATTAACCTTTCTCAACCGTCATAGCCTTGGCGAAGGAGAATTATTAGATTGTCCTGGAATGATGTAGAATGCCCGATAGGGCATTAATATGATTAGCCACCGGTGAAGCCGGTGGAAATATAGGTGTGAGAGTTCAACCGCGGAGGGGTTGAATGTGTGTGCGAATTGACCCAGGGTTGCACCCTTGGGTTATTCAGATTAAAGCCCTCCAGGCTTTTTTATGCCTAAAGTACACTTTTATGCGGTGTATTGCATAGCCCTTCTTATTTCGTTTGTTTATTGAAAATCAAATAGTTGCGTGCTAAAAGTAAAGCGCTATACTCTTGTTGTGGTTTTCTTTACCTCACAGCATTGTAAATTATTGGCCATTCGCTATCATTAAGCAATAAAGTTATTAATTTTGTACCCTCTTCCAATTCACACACTATGCGTCACACCGAAGGTTATGTAACACACGAGATAGAACATGGCATCGCCACTATCGAATTCTTCCACCCATCCAGCAACTCATTGCCTGCCGCCATACTTAACGACCTGGCCAAGACCATCAATGATGTAGGTATAGACAACAGGGTGCGGGTAATAGTGCTGCGTAGCGCCGGCGACAAGGCATTCTGTGCAGGTGCATCGTTTGATGAACTGATGGCCATTAAGAGCGAAGTAGAGGGCAAGGCGTTCTTCAGTGGCTTTGCCCATGTGATCAATGCCATTCGCAAATGTCATAAGCTGGTAATAGGCAGGGTGCAGGGTAAGGCGGTAGGTGGCGGGGTAGGTATCATTGCTGCTACTGATTATGCTATAGCTACAACAGATTCTTCGGTGAAACTCAGCGAGTTAGCTGTAGGTATAGGCCCCTTCGTTGTAGGGCCGGCAGTAGAGCGCAAAGTGGGCCTTTCGGCTTTTTCGCAGTTGGCAATTGATGCTACGGAGTGGCGTTCGGCTGAATGGGCTAAACGACACAGTCTTTATTCTGAGATTCATAGTACTATTCACGAGGTTGATGATGCGGTAAGCAAGCTTGCGCAACAGTTGGCGCACAGCAGCCCCGAAGCAATGGCTCAATTGAAGAAGATCTTCTGGCATGGCACCGACAATTGGGATACCCTTCTTTCAGAGCGTGCAGCCATCAGCGGCCATTTGGTATTGAGTGATTTCACCCGCAACGCCATCAATAAATTTAAAGCAAAGTCAGTTAAGCAATAGTTGCGATAAACATGCTATCTGCATGAATGTCAATGCCTTTTATGATTTGTTGGTTGAGCAGTTTCCTGCCCGTATGCGCAAGAATAGCTGCCACCACATCCTCATTCTCCTGCCTGAACACAGAGCAGGTAATGTATATAAGTATGCCGTTCTCCTTGAGGTAGGCAGCTGCATTGGCGGCTATCTGCTCCTGTAATATAGAAAATTTGTTGATGCTTTCCGATTCAAAGAAGTAAAGCTGCTCTGGTGTCCTCGCCCAAGTACCGGATCCGCTACAGGGGGCATCGCATATAATATGATCAAATTTCATATTGCCAAGTGTTTTCTTCAATTCAGTTTCATCTGATACATTAGTTACATGAGTTTCAGGCTGAGTAAGGCCATATTGCCGGAAACGGTCTTGCAGGTTATGAATGATGCTTTCCCTTATATCTGAAATGGTGAGGATAACATCCGGTTGAATATCCTTAAGTAATAATGACTTGCCCCCTGCCCCAGAGCAGCAGTCGTACCACTGCTCTTTTGGCAGCGGATTAAAGTACTCACCCGTTTTTTGCGAAGAAGCATCCTGTACCACATAACTATCCTTAGGTAATATATCATCTATCTTTGCGCCATTGGGCAAAGACAGGCAATGGTCAGAAATGAAATGATGAGGTATGTTTTTGGTGGTCAGCAGGTTTACTATCTTCTCCTTGTTTTTTCTAATACGTATAAAAAGGGCCGGTTGACTAAGCATGGATGCCAACCATTCCTTCTTGCTTATGCCATCAGAAAGTGGCAGGTCGTAAGGGAATAGTTTTTCTATATTAAAGCGCAGGGCTTCGTGTTGCCGCAGCCATGCCGGTATATCGGGTTGGTATTGTTTGTCTGAGGTCATTTGGGCCATCAGGGTATCGGGCCAGTCTTTATTGTCTGTGCCCTTGCCTATCCGGTAATAAGTATAGGCAAGCGTGCTGAGTATCTTCCTGTCCCTGCTGCCCAATATGGGGTACTGCCTGAAGTAACCTTTCAGGAAGTGCGCAAGGGGGATACTTCCTTTATAGGTGGCTATAATGGTCTTTATGTGTTGGCCGAGGTATTTCATATTACATTTTCTCAGGTAGGCGTATGCCCAGCAGGTTCATTCCATGGCGCAGTACCGATGCAGTCATTATGATGATCATCAGTCGCAGCTGCTTCTTCTCTTCGCTCTCGGCATTGGCAATGCTGTGGTCGGCATAAAAGGTATTGAACAGTTGTGCCAGTTGAAAGCAGTAGTTGCAGACGGCAGATGGATTGAACTCATCTGCAGCATCCTGCAATATAACCGCATACTCTTCCAGCGCCAGTATGATCTTCCGCTCCGGCAGGGATAGCTCCGTGGTTTGGTTGAAGGTACTGAATATATGGCTCTCCGGTTGCTGCGGCACTTGCTCCTTCCTTAATATAGAGCAGATACGCGCGTGGGCATATTGTATAAAAGTAGCTGTGAACCCGTGCAGGTCTATAGACTCCTTGGGGTCAAAGATCATTTTCTTCTTGGGGTCAACCCGCAGCAGGTAAAATTTAAGTGCACCCAGGCCTATGGTCTCATATAGTGTGGCCAGTTCTCCGTGGGTAAAACCTTCGGTCTTGCCCGATTGTTCTGTTTGCTCACCGGCGAGGCGCACCATCTCGGCCACCATATCATCGGCATCTACTACGGTACCCTCACGGCTCTTCATTCTGCCTGTCGGCAACTCCACCATTCCATAAGACAGGTGATGAATGCCATCCGCGCAGGGTTCACCCATTTTTTTAAGGATGGCCTTTAGTACCTGCATGTGGTAGTTCTGCTCATCGGCTATTACATACACTGATTGGTCCAGCTGGTAGTCGTCATATTTCAGTTTGGCAGTGCCGAGGTCCTGGGTCATGTACACAGAGGTGCCATCGCCACGGAGGAGCAGTTTTTCGTCCAGCCCATCGTCCTTCAGATCTACCCATACCGAGCCGTCCTCTTTTTTAAAGAGTACACCTTTCTTTAATCCGTCTTCTACCAATTGCTTGCCCAGCAGGTAGGTATTGCTTTCATAGTATGCTTTATCGAAGGTGATGCCCAGCTTGTGGTAGGTCTTATCAAAACCTTCATATACCCAGCTGTTCATGGTGTGCCAAAGGTTCCTTACTTCCGTATCCCCGGCCTCCCACTTGCGCAGCATATCTTGTGCGCCGCGCATCAGCGGGGCTTCCTTTTCGGCTATTTTTTCAGATACACCACTTTCTATCAGTTGTGCAACCTCCGCTTTATACGCATCATTGAACTTCACATAGTAATCGCCCACCAGGTGGTCGCCCTTAATGCCGGTAGATTCCGGGGTAGCGCCATTGCCAAACTGCTGCCAGGCGATCATTGACTTGCAGATGTGTATGCCCCTGTCGTTGATCAGGTTCGCCTTGATCACTTCATTGCCCGCAACCTTTAATACATTAGATACTGCAGCGCCCAGGAAGATATTGCGCAAATGCCCGAAGTGCAGCGGCTTATTAGTATTCGGGGAGGAGTATTCCACCATCACCCGGCGGGGATTGCCCTTGATGCCATATTCTTTATTGGTGTAATTAGTAGTGAGGTAGTGTACCCAAAACGAGTCCTTTATGCTCAGGTTCAAAAAACCGCTCACGATCTCATAACCGCCGAAGAGGTCGGAACCCTCGCATAGCTTATCGCCCAACAGCTTACCGATCACATCCGGTTTCTGCCGAAGCAGCTTGAGGAAGGGGAAAAGCACAATGGTATAATCGCCGGTAAACTCAGGCTTGGTCTGGTTCACGCCGATCATACTTATTTCTATGGTTACATCTGGATAAAGCTGTTTGAGCGCATCTTGTGCTTCCTGTTTTATCCGGCTGGCAAGGGTCATTTATATAGTATTTGCTGCAAAAATACTTCTTATAGGTGCGGAAACCAATAGTAGCCCATAATGGTTTATAAAGAGCAGGCTTTACCTGTAATCCTTATCATACAAAGCCACCAGTTCTCCCCAACCCAATATATGGCCTTCCATTATTTTCTGCAGGTCGGCTTTGCTGGCATTGCGGGTAAGGTTGAGTTTAGTATCGAGCGCATATACTTTAAAGTGTATGTGGTGCGCCCCTTTTGATGCGCACATGCCTATGTAGCCACGGGCGTTGGCTGTATTCAGCCCCTCAAAATCATTTTTATAATTCTCAGGTATAAAGCTACCGGTATCTATGTTCCACGTGAGCCAGTTGATGTAGCAGGTATCAGCCTGTGCTACCGTTGCCGCCTTTACTTTTTTTACATGGCTGCCTCTCTTTGCAGGCTTGGGTGGGGCTACATATTTCTTATCGAGGAAGTGTGTGTAATCTACATCTTCTACGATCACGGCCAGCGAGCGGGTGCCAGCGGGCAGGTTAGCGATATTGAGTGGCGGGCTTGCTCCCTGGCCCAGGCAGGTATATTTTACAGGTATGTAGCCATTGGCCTTGATGGCGTAGCTGGTAACGGTAAGGCTTTTCTTATAGGAGAAAGATGTAAGCCCGATCAATACGATAACGAGCAATGAATTGAGGTAGGTGCGGATGTGTAGGTGTTTGCCTACGCAGCAATAAAACCATACCATCAATACTATATACATAGTATTGTGCATGTTATCTTAACTATTCTTGAACAACAAGGTTCTCGGCAAACACTCGGGATACTGTTGTTGTGTTGCTCTTGCCTAGCTTTATGATCACAGAGCTATCGAAAGGTATTTTTTCGATCATGGTGATCTTGGTGCCGATACCTATGTCTAATTTCTTCAGGTATTGCAGGAAGGAGGGGCTTGTATCTTTAACAGCTACCACCCGGCAGGTACCACCGTCGGGTATCTCGGCCAGCACGGTTTTGTAGGTAACTGCGGTTTCGCCATTGGCTTTGGGTATCGGGTCGCCATGGGGATCGTATTCCGGGAAGCCGAGGAATTTATCGAGGCGGTCGGCGAGTTCGGCATGTTGCACATGCTCCAGTTGTTCGGCCATTTCATGCACCTCTTCCCAGCCATAGCCGAGCTTCTCCTGTAGGAAAACCTCCCATAGCCTGTGCTTGCGCACTACCAGTGTGGCCACATTACGGCCCTTATCGGTAAGCTTTACGCCCTTGCTTTTTTCGTATTGCAGCAGTTTCTTGTCTACCAGCTTGCGCAGCATATCTACTACCGAGGCGGGGTTATTGTTCAGCGCCTCCGATATAGCCGTGGGGGTTATCTTCTTCAGCCCCTGCTTGTCGAGGTTATAAATGGCTTTTAAATAATTCTCCTCCGAAAGTGTTTGCATGATCGTATAGTGGGCATAAAGTTATTCATTTGTTGGTATAATGTGAAAAATTAGTGTTGCCTAATAAATATGTTTTGGTTAGTGGTGTTTTATAATTACGTTTGCTATAAAATAAATAAGGTGAACTGGCATAAAAAGGGAGGTGATAACAGCTTATCAGAGGTATTCTCTTCTGTGAAGGTGCCGGTAAACGGCAGCTTTATGAAAAAGCTGCTGGCATTCTCGGGGCCGGGGCTTATGGTGGCTGTGGGTTATATGGACCCGGGCAACTGGGCTACCGATATAGCAGGCGGCGCGCAGTTTGGCTACACCTTGCTCTCTGTCATTTCCATTTCCAACCTGTTTGCGATGTTGCTGCAATACCTTGCGCTGAAGCTCGGCATCGCTACCGAGCGCGACCTGGCCCAGGCCTGCCGCGACCACTATGGGCGTGTCACTAACTTCATGCTGTGGCTGCTGTGCGAGATAGCCATTGCTGCCTGCGACCTGGCAGAAGTGATAGGGGCGGCCCTTGCGTTGAACCTGCTCTTTCATATTCCGCTCACCTGGGGCGTGGTGATCACGGCTTTTGATGTGTTGCTCATACTTGTATTTCAGCATAAAGGATTCCGGTTCATAGAAATAATAGTCGCTTCCCTGATATTTTTGATACTTGCCTGCTTTGGATATGAGCTTATAGCATCTCACCCTGCGTGGATGCCCGTACTGCAGGGGCTGATGCCTACCAGGCAGATAGTAGTGAACCCCTCTATGTTGTACATAGCCATAGGCATACTGGGCGCTACGGTAATGCCGCACAATCTATATCTGCACTCCAGCATAGTGCAAACACGGGATTATGAGCGCAATGAAGCTGGCAAAAAAATGGCCATAAAGTTTGCCACCATCGATAGTACGGTATCATTGCTCTTTGCGTTTTTTATCAATGCGGCTATACTCGTATTGGCTGGTGCGGCATTTCATACGGGGCATAAAGAAGTGGCGGATATATCGGTAGCCTACAAGCTGCTGGACCCTCTGCTGGGCGTAACTATAGCCAGTACCCTGTTTGCTGTGGCGCTGCTGGCATCAGGGCAAAATTCCACACTTACCGGTACACTTGCCGGGCAGATAGTAATGGAGGGTTTTCTGAAAATAAAGCTAAAGCCCTGGCTACGCAGGCTCATCACCCGGCTAATAGCCATCATACCGGCATTCATTGTTACGATGATCTATGGCGAGAAGGGTATTGCCAGCCTGCTGATATTGAGCCAGGTGATCCTGTCCATGCAGCTGAGCTTTGCGGTGATACCGCTGATCTTGTTTACCAACGACAAAACCAAGATGGGCATATTTGCCAATAAGCGGCCTATGAAGGTGGTAGTATGGACAGTAGCCGGGATCATCCTGGTGCTGAATGTGTATTTGTTGTGTACGATGGTGTGAGGCGTGGAGTTACAGTTAGTGCATGGCGCAAAGCTTTCTCGAAGAAGAAGGATGTTAATTGCCCCAATAAAAAAAGAGGCTACCCACCGGATAGCCTCTCTCCTAAAATAATTTTGTGATCAACTATCTATTGATGATGATCTTTTCGGTCGTTGTTTTGCTTGCGGTATGCAGGGTCATGAAGTAAACACCTGATGCCAGGCCCGATTGCCAAACGTACTCTTTGTTGGGTGTGAGGGTGATGGCGGCTACCTGCTGGCCAAGTAAATTGCTGATGGTTACATCGGCAGGCTGCTGGTCGTTGGTGTTATACGTTACCGCGAATGCGCCTGTAGATGGGTTAGGATAGATGCTGAGGTCAGACAGGTGTGCTGATACAGTGCTTACGCCTGTGTTTATTGGTGTATCGCAATTGACGATAGTTACGGTAGTTGTTTCTGCATAAGTGCCGCAGGAGTTAGTGAGGTTGTAAGAGATGGTAGCAGTACCCGGGGCAACGCCCTGGAATACACCAAACGGTACTACTATGGCCGCAATGTTGGTATCGGATGAGTTCCATACACCGCCCCTTGCAGAGTCCGTGAGGAAGAAAACAGAGTCCATACATACGATGCCGGGGCTTACCAGGGCAGATGCAGGTGCATCTACGCGGATACGCAGCCTTACGCTGTCGGCGCACGAACCGGTGGTTATTTTGTAAGTAACCCTGTACATGCCGGGAGCAACTGCGGTGACAACGCCGGTTGAACTGATAGTAAGGCTGGCAGGATTGGATGAAGACCATACACCGCCGCTCACGCTATCCATAAGTGTCAAAGAATGGCCAAGGCATACGCTGTCGCCTCCCGTGATGATGCTAGGTGCAACATTAGGGTTTACGGTCATTACTATATAATTAGAGGTATCTATTATAGTAGCGCCCGTGGTATCGGTAACATAGCACCATACGGTATCGCCGTTGGCAAGAGTAGTTGTAGTAAATGTAGGGGCTGGTGTGCCAACAACAGCGCCATTTACGCGCCAGCTAAAACGATGCGCAGCAGTATCTGTGGTTGTAGCCCTGAAGCGCACAGGTGTATTGGCGCATACGGTATCTCCGGGGCGGGCTGTTATGGTAGCCGTCGTTTGGCTGTAAGAAGATGTAGCCCCTGATACAAATAACATTACCATCGCAATGGTAAGTAAAAATTTACATTTCATGTGGTGTGCTTTTAAATATTTAATGGAAAGATAATCAGCCGCGAAAGTAGATATTTTGGCCTAAACAGTCAAATAAATTATGTTTTGTTGGCGCAGGTAGGGTGAATAATAAGGAATATTTTAACAAATGAAGTTTTCATCTGGCATAATACTTGCCGCAAAGAAGGCATAGAACATTAACATTTTTTATTGCCCCCAAAAGTGCACGGGAGATCAAAACTATATAATTTTACTACTTATCTACTGATGTGTATTAAGAAGATCATAGCGAGTGTATTGATTTTGCTGTTGCTGGTATTCAGCAGCAATAATTTCTCTTACGAGATATATTCTTCAGGCGGTGCCGCTGTTAGGGCATCACAGAGTACCGGTAACAGCCATGTTCAGGCACTATCCTATAGCAAGCGTACAATAAAGAAAGATCATCAGCGAGTGAGGTATATGGGCGGCGAGAACGCATGTATTGTTCCGTGCATTGTATTTGTCCCTAAGCCTTTGGAGCATATCGGGCAAAAGGAGCGAATTTTTTCATCATCATTTATAACAGACACTTGTCCTGTTTCATTTAAGCTAAGGGGGCCTCCTGCCCTTATTGCCTTCGGTTAGTAACTTGGCTAAGTTGTTCTTAGTCAAAGGTGTTTTTTCTGTGACCCTTCGTTATTTTTGGGATATTATTATTCACCTGCTGTGGTGGCATGGCCGCTGCGCACACAACTTCTGTTTATGAAAAAGGTAGTAACTGTTTGTTTTTCATTGTGCCTCTTTTTGCAGGCACATGCGTCTGTTAATGATACCACGCTATCTGAAAAAGGTGTGCGGGACAAGATACTGAACGACATACAGGAAAACCTGAACCATAAAAACAAAACAATAGACTCCACTATAACCATGCTGGATAGCAAAGTGGGCAAGCTGGACAGTGTGCTGAAAACAACGGGAAATCCGAAGGAACGCATAGACAAGCTGGTGGAGCGCGTGCAGGTGCTGGAAGAAAAGCAGAAAGCTATAGAACAAAACGAGCTCAATGTATATGAGGCCAACTACCAGTCGGCACTCATCAATCTCGTTTCTATGGACCGGGAGATAAAGCCGCTGGTGCTGTTTCGCTGCACCAAAGACTTTTTTGATGCGCTTACCGAAACGGGAAACCCAATTAATTACGAAGGCTTCAGAGCAGGCTATGACAAATTCAGGGTGTATATAGATAAGACCAAGGATAAGAATGCCACATTGAAAGCGGTGAGCGAGGTAGTGGGTGCCTCGGGCGGCTTTACGTCTGGCATACCTGTGGTGGGGGCGTATTCGCAACTGCTGTTCTCTGGTATGGCAGAGTATATCAACTCAATAGGTCATAAAAGAAGGGAGTTGAAAACAGAGGCCGAAAAGATGTTTGCCATCACCACGGCGTTGAGCCAGTTTGCCACAGACAAGAACCAGATAGAAACAGAGTGGGACGGCATCACGCAATCGCTGGAAGAGATGCAGGTATCTTACGACTCGGTGATGAACCGCAATATGCGTATGGTGGGCCTGGATATTTGTGATGTGGGCAACTGCTACACCAAGCAAAGCGATGCCAGCAAACGCTACAAATACCTGACCATGCTGCGCGAAAAGGCGGCAGCTTATGTACTCGACGCGAAAAAGAAAGATCCTAAAGACTGGAAGGAAGAGATATACTACCAGCTAATGGATGTGCAGTCGCTGAAGATACGGTATGGAGATATTGCTTACCGCATTACCCACCACATCAATAAATACACTACGCTGATAGCGCACTATAAAAACAATAAAGAAATAGGGGAGCGTGTAGCCAAGCTGGATGAAAAGCTGGGGCAACTGAAGTCAACTTTTGACGACACTTTTGAGCCTACCCAGTATGCGCACGCGGCTACCCAAATGTATAAGGTACTATAAAGTCATCTTCAAAAACATTTGTGTTATTATGAACAATAAAATAAAATTGCGCAGTGGACAATTTTGGACATTGCTCACCTTAGGAAAAGGAAATAAAAGCAGGGTAATGGCCATAGCCGCATGCCTGCTCATTATCCTTGCAGGCTCATGCAAAAGTAATGATAAGCCCGCGCAGCAAACTGCCGCTATACAGCAGCCCAATTCATCGCTGATCATCAGGGACAGCCTGCAGGCGCAGTATAATGCGGCGCACAACCAGATAGATGTAATGAACTCGCAGAATGCAGCGCTGGACAGCCAGATAAGGCAGAAGGACGCGCAGATAGCAAAGCTGAAAAAGCAGGTGTCGCACTTATCGAAGAGCAACAAATCGCTGCTTGCACAGGTGAAAAAAGATAAAAAATTCATCAACTCGCTCAAAGATGAGCTGAGTGATAAAGCACGTGCCTTTGCTGAAAAATTGGGGCTGCTGCAAAATGAAAGGGATGCGCTGGCATCGGCAAAGGACGACCTGCTGGCCAGGTATAATAAACTTAAAGAGCTGGGCTCTGTGTTACATGCATCCAATATCAGGCTTACGGCTATACACCTGAAGCGCCATGGTACCAAAGAAAAGAAAACTGCCCGTGCCCGAAAGGTGAATGAGTTGAAACTGGACTTTGATATTGATGAGAACCGTATAGCGGACGACGGCACTAAAAACCTGTATATAGTGATCAAAGACCCTACAGGCGCAGTGCTGACCGATGTTGCTTCTGGCACGCTTACCAAAAGCGATGGCTCCGGGTTCGGTTACAGCATAGAAACACAAGTAGCCCTGAAACAGAACGAGCCGGTTAAAGATGTAATCGTGGACTGGAAAAAAGATACCGACTATAAGAAGGGCCTGTACGATATAGCTATTTATAACGGCGGCTATAAGATAGGAGCGGGAGAAGTAGCATTGAAATAAATGATAAGATAAAAAGAACGTTCCGGCTACTTTTGTGGACGGGCGTTCTTGTATTTTTAGAAAACAGCGTATTAAAACAAACAAATGACCAATAACGATGACCGGTGGTATAAACTTCTTACAGGCAGGATCTACAACGAGCGGGTGCGCAACAATGTATTACAGGCATTTCCATATTGGATAGCATCGCTGATCACAGGTATTATCGCAGTCCTTTATGCACGGGTGTTCGCTTATACGGAATCGGTGTCGCACGGCGTATTTGACGGACACAGGTGGTTGCTTTTTATTGTAACCCCTGTATGTTTTGTATCAGCGTGGTGGATCGTGAAAAGATTTGATGAATATGCGGGTGGTAGCGGTATTCCGCAGGTAATGGCTGCCATAGAGCTGGCCAACCCAAAGTATAATTACCTGGTCGATAGATTCCTTAGCCTGCGCACAATAGTTATTAAAGTGATCTCTACATTGCTGATGGTTTTTGGCGGCGGGGCCATTGGCAGGGAGGGGCCTACGATACAGATATCCGGTAGCATATTCAGGAAGGTAAACCAGTTACTACCTGCTTCATGGCCTAAAATATCCAAGAAGAATATGATAGTCACAGGGGCTGCAGCCGGGCTTGCTGCTGCATTCAATACACCACTGGGAGGTATCGTATTTGCTGTAGAGGAACTGGCTAAGACGCACATCAATTTTTTCAAAACGGCATTGTTCACTGCTGTTATCATTGCCGGCCTTACAGCACAGGGTATGCTTGGCCCGTACCTCTATCTTGGCTACCCTGATGTAACCAACGCATCCCCTTATATTATGCTCACGGTAGCGCTTGTAGCCTGTATAGCTGCTTTTGCCGGCAGCCTGATGTCTGTAGCCATCCTGCGGGTACTCAACTGGAAAAGGACGCTGAAACGATATGGTGCGCAGTTGCTTTATGTAGCAGGTTGTGGGTTACTGGTAGCCACAATAGCCTATTTTTTTAATGGTGGTATTTTAGGATCTGGTAAGGCAGAGATGTCGCGCATATTATTTACACAAGACAAGCATGTGGGTTTAGGGCTGCCGTTAGTGCGGGTGCTGGGCCCGATAGCGGCTTTTACCACAGGCGGGGCCGGTGGCATTTTTGCACCCTCTTTAGGTGCCGGTGCCACTATTGGTGCGTTTATAGCCGGGATCTTCCATTTTACTGCTGCCAATGCCAATATACTCGTACTCTCAGGTATGGTGGCTTTCCTTACCGGCGTTACCCGTTCACCATTCACTTGCGCGATATTGGTACTTGAAATGACCGACAGGCACAACATTGTCTTTCACCTGATGCTGGCCGGCATGATAGCAAGCTTATTCTCTAACCTGATAGATAAACACTCGCTGTATGATCATATTAAAGATGGCTATTTGGATAGAGCTTATAAGGAGGATGCGGAGGATGTAGACCGGTTGATAAGTTGATAGGTTGCTGTTTACTTCTTTACCACTTTCTTCATAGCTATCTTATCCTTCTTTCCTTCGATCCGTAGTTTGACGATCTTTTTTATCAGCGAGACGGGCAATGGTTTTGCCGATGAAAAATGAATAGTAGTGCTGGTGGTCTTATATGGTTGCAGCTCTTCGCTGAGTGCCGATAGTATTTTCTTATCTACAGCAATAAGCGAGCAATGATTTTTAAATGCAGCAAAGAATATCAATCGCTCGCCCATGTATTTATAGGTAGGATGTGGTAGCTGATGGATTCCTCTATCCCTTTAGCGCTGCTGAGAATAGCAGTACGTACCTTTTGCAGTAATGCTTGTTCTGCAAGAGGCAGATCCGCAAGGTATTCATCTACACTACTATAAGTAGTATGCTTAGCTGCTTCCATCGGTGCCTTATTTTCCGTCATAAGCAGCCTGTAGTGCGGCTATCTCTAATTTGACCATGGAGAGCATGGCCTGCATAGCGCGCTTTGAGCCCGCAGGGTCGGGGCCGCCTAACACTGAGGGCAGCATAGCAGGCACTACCTGCCATGAAAGGCCAAACTTATCCTGGAGCCATCCGCAACGGGAAAGTGTGCCATCTTCAGAAAGCTTGTCCCAGTAGTAGTCTATTTCTTCCTGTGTGTCACAATTGACGAACATAGATATCGCCGGTGTGAACTCGAACATAGGGCCGCCATTGAAGGCATAGAACTCCCTGCCTTGTAGCTCAAATATGGCAGACTGTGGATTGCTGCTGATGATCTTTGAATCTTTAAATATCGAAGTATAGAAGGTTGCGGCTTCCTGCGCTTTGCCGTTATACCATAAAAAAGGGACTATCTTTTGCATAATGTTTCGTGTTGGGTAAGCTAAGTTATGTAAGAATCGGTTTTATTCATTCTTTTTGCTTCTTTTATACTTATTTTTGAATGATTTCCATTCAAAGAATGTTCGCATGCGTAATAGGCCTCTTCTTGCTATAGTGCTGATGCTGAGTACGCTCCATGCTGCCGCGCAATACAAAAAAGCGCCGGATCCTTATAAAGAGCGCAATGTGGTGAACGGGCAGATATTGAGAGGCGGGTATAAGGGTTTTGACGTGATCACGTTCGGGCTGTCTGCAAAAGGAACAATGGATACTACAGACATTGATCATTACGAGTATTATCCTTCCGGCCTTATTAAAGTGGAAAGTCACTACGACTACGGGACCTGGGATGATGCTAAGGGCCTGCCTTTTGGCGGCAAGCTAAGTATGCTCAAAGAGGGAGAACGTACAAGGTACACCTATGATGAGAATGGCAATATGCTTACCAAAAGGAAGTATCAACTGGCCCCCGCAAACTCGTATATAGCCTTGCAGGAAACTGCTTTGCGCCCTGCTATGAATGGCTGGCGGCCCGAAGATGATGGTCACCCGGATATGGGAAAAGGAATAGACAATATAGATTCTCTCATAGCCGCAGGCATACCGGAGATAGAGAATATCACAGCCAATGAGCAGTATACTTATAATAAAGACGGCAACACGTTTTACTCCATAGATTCTATCAGCAGGCGGGAAACAAAGTACCACTACCGCTATGATAAAAAGAAACGTGTGGCCATGGAGCGGAGAACGGAGAATTCGCGATATAAATTCACGGAATACTATTTCGGGTACGACAAGCGGGGCAATGTGGATACGATAACCGTTTATAAAAGTGACGGAGATACGACTATTGCACCCGGTCCGCAAAATATGGTGTATGCAACTCGCAGAACGTATAATACGGGGAACAAAATGACACAGGAGGTGTTCACTACATACGAGCGCAGATACTCCACCTCAAAGAAGAACATGTATACCTATAAGGATACGCTGATAGCGGGTTTGGTAACTATAAATCTCGTCAAGAATGATACAGAAGCATTGTATGTGAATACTTACAACGACCGGCATAAGCTTATGCAGCAAAAGAATTACGTGTTCAGCGGCGGTAAACGCGGTTATTTAAACAGCGAAGCATACAGCTATGATGCTGTGGGTAATATTAGCGAGGTGCTCTATAGCAGGCAGGGCATGGAGCCGGGTGCAAAGGAGGTGCTGTATAAAAGGAAATTGTTCAGTTTGTACAGGTAGGATTTCTGCTTATTGCACCACCACGCTCTTAGCGCTTGATGTATGCGCGCTGAAGTAGCCGAGGCAACCACCGGTTATATTGCTCACAGGGTTGGCAGGCGATGCAGAGTTGGCGTTGCCGGACTGCTGCAAGCCATAGAAATACTGGTATACCGCCGAATCAATACATTCTAAGTAAACCACCACTACATCGCCCGGAAGCACTGGGCTGCCGCCATCGCTGCCGTTGAGCGGCTCGCTTATCTGCCTGCCATTCACCAGGTTGTCGTTGCGGATGTAAATGGCAGATAGCACCGAATCATTCTTCACTTCTACAAAATGATAGTTGTTGCCTTTGGCCACAGGGTCGGTATATACAGGCACTACCTCGCGCCTGCTCCCGAATGGAGATAGTTGTGTGTACAGGCTATCCAGCGGCACTGCAGATGGCATAGTAGATGATGAAGTGAATGTATTGGAAGCGGTATTTATATAGAGGGAGTATTTATGGCCCGAAACACCTGTAAGTACGCTTGTGTTGTAGTTGCCCGGTGTTACTTCTTTGAGTGTGTCGGTTACATTGGCTGTGTTGTCTGTGATCACTACTGTAGCGCCGCTAACGGTTGGGTAGGTATTGTCCTGGTCAAAGTTCACAGACTTGGTGATCGTTACAGTATATGGCCCCGGCTTATCGGTGACGTTGGCTTCGATAACGTATTCTGAGGCAGCGTTGTTGAGGTTCACCTTGATCACCTTCTGGCAAGATGCAAACGCAAGAAAGAGTATGAAGCAGGAGATCGGAAAATATGCAGATGGTTTCATGTGGCTTAGAATTTAAAGTTGTAGGCGATAGAAGGTACCCAGCGGAATAAAGATGTTTGCAGCGCCTGTGTTTTGTTCGGGTCATTAGGATCTGTACGGAACTGTATGATGTAGGGGTTCTCATGGCCATAAACGTTGTACACACCAAAGGTTACTTCCGATGAGAATTTCTTATGCTTTTTCAATTGCTTGGTCGCGCTGATGTCGAGCCTGTTGTAGGAGGGCATACGGCCCCCGTTCCTGTCGGTATAGAGGAGGTAATTATTGTTGATGGTTGCCGTACCGGGGAAGCCATTGTTCAAAGTATACTTGCCGCTGGGAAAGGTAACCGCGTTGCCTGAATAATAAACGAAGTCGGAGGAGATGGTCCACTTGGGGGATAGCTGGTAAATACCTACAACAGAGAGGTCGTGCCTGCGGTCTTGCGATGCGGCATACCAGTTGTCGTTGTTGATGCCATTGATCTTCAGCTCGGTACGGGAGAGGGTATAGGACAGCCAGCCTGTGAATTTGCCATATTTCTTGCGCAGGTTCAGCTCCAGGCCGTAGGCCCTGCCATTGCCAAACAATAACTCCGGCTCTATGGCATTGTTGTTCACAATATTAGCATCATCGCGGTAATCTATTTCGTGCTGCATGTATTTGTAGTAAGTTTCCGCGCTGAATTCGTAGTGGTCATTTTGCAGGCTGCGGAAGTAGCCAACGGATACCTGGTCGGATTGCTCCGGCTTTATGATGTTGTTGCTGGCCACCCATTTATCTGTAGGATTGCTGGATATGGAATTGCTGATGAGGTGCAGGTATTGCGAGTTGTGGTCGTAAGAGCCTTTAATGGAAGATACTTCATTGAGGATGTAGCTGGCAGATATGCGCGGCTCGGGTATCACATAGGTCTTCACGATCTGCCCGCTGCTATAGTGTAGCGTGTCGAGGATATTGCCATTGGCATCGAGGTTGTAAAGATTGGAGCCGCCCAGTACAGAGAACGCGCTGAGGCGGATACCATAATCTACATTCCATTTCTTTGATGCCTTCCAGCTATTGGTGATGTAGATGGCGTTTTCCCAGGTGTGGTTATCGGGCTGGTTAATGGCCGTGATGCCACTGCCGGATACCTCTCCCGGTGTAATGGTGTGGTACACAGAACTGAACCCGAAACGTATGGAATTGCTGGGGTTGGCAAACAGCTCTAATTCTTCCTTCACGTTCCAGTCGCGAATATCAGAGCGGATATTGGCGCTGATGCCGGATGCGTTTACGTTAATGTTGTAGCTGTAGTCGCTGTAAATGAGTGAGAGGTTGGAGAATAACTTGTCGGTAATGAGGTGGTTCCAGCGGAGTGTGCCTGTGGCATTGCCCCAGTTGATGCCGAAGAGTGTACCTAGCCCCAGGTCGTCCTGGCCAAAGTAGCCGGAGAGGTAGAGCCTGTCTTTTTTAGACAGTTTGTAGTTGAGCTTCGCATTGAGATCGTAAAAATAGAGCTTGGTTTTTTTTGTTGTGGTATCGTTGGATAGCTTTAGGAAAAGATCGGCATAGGTGCGGCGCGCGGTGATGAGGAAAGATCCCTCGTCCTTCACCAAAGGGCCTTCCACATCCAGCTTGGAGGAGATAAGCCCTATGCCGCCGCTGATGTGGTAGTCCTGGTCGTTGCCGTCATTCATCTTCACATCCAGTACGCTGGATAGGCGGCCACCATATTGTGCAGGTGCGGTGCCTTTATATATGGTTACGTCCTTTATCGCATCTGAATTAAAAGTAGAGAAGAAACCAAGCAGGTGCGATGGATTGTACACCAGGGCATCATCCAACAGTATCAGGTTTTGGTCGGCTGCGCCGCCACGCACGTAGAAGCCACTGCTGCCATCTCCCGCCGATTGTACGCCGGGGAGCAGTTGTATGGTCTTGAGTACATCTTTCTCGCCAAAGAGTACGGGTATCATGTTAATGTCTTTGATGTCGAGCTTGTCCATGCCTGTTTGCGCTGAGGTGATCTTGTTTGCTTTACTGCTAACAGTTACTTCTTTCAGCTGGGTTTCCTGTGCGGGCATAGATACATCCATGCCGGTATGTTTATCGGGCGTTACATTTATTTCCTGTTCCTGGTAGCCGGCGTAGTCTACCAGCAGTTTATAATTACCTGTGGGCAGGGTGAGAGAATAAAAGCCGTATTCATTAGTGGTAGTGCCGAGTGTGGCATTATCGGCCACCCTTATAGTAGCGCCTATCAGCGTTTCCCCGTTCTTCTTGTCGCGCACAGTACCACTGACAGTAAATTTGGTTTGTGCAGTTGCATGGAGGGAACAAGTAAGTATTGCAAAGGCTATGATGGTTCTTATATAATTACTCATGAGTGTGGCCTGGCGAATTTTAGTGGGTGCAATTTAGGTACAATAACCGTCACTTGATGACGAAACAAAAGATACATAACGCAACTATCGTATATTGTGGTTTGGAATGTATCACAGGATATGGACACTAACAAAGACGCAGTTGCGATATTTGATAAACTTGCAGAGCAATACCAGGATAAATTCATGGATGTGAATATCTATCACGATTCCTTAGTCCTGTTTTGCAATGAATTGCATAGGAACGGTGCATCTGTGCTGGATATTGCCTGTGGCCCTGGGAACGTCACTAAGTATTTGTTAAATAAGCGTCCCGACCTGCGCATACTGGGGATAGACCTTGCTCTCAATATGCTCACATTGGCCATGGTAAACAGTCCGGGTGCTGAATTTCGTTTATTGGACAGCAGGAACATCAGTACCCTCGGCAGTAAATCCGATGGGGTGGTGTGTGCCTTTTGTTTGCCGTACTTATCTGAAGAAGAAGCGCTAAAACTGATCGGAGATGCAGCAGATTTATTAAACCCGGATGGGATATTTTACATCAGCACCATGGAGGAAGATGAGCACAACCACTCAGGATACAAAACATCAAGTTCCGGTGACCGGATGTACATCCACTATCACACCGGCAATGCTTTGCTTGCTGCGCTCCGCGCCAAGGGGCTACATATCATTGATACACAGCGGATCACCTACTCCACCAACGGTGAACCCGTTACTGACCTGGTGATCATTGCCCGAAAGTGATCGCACTAAATTCGATATACCAGTATTGATATACAAAACGCCCCGAGGTAACGGGGCGTTTTGTATATCTGTTTTGACGCAGCATATTATTCTTCTACTGTAACCCTGTTGATCACCACATGCTCTAACGGGCGGTCACTGGCAGCAGTAGGTGCTGCCTCAATGCTCTTCACTACTTCCATACCTGATGTAACATGCCCAAACACGGTATGCTTGGAGTTAAGGAAATCATTGTTGCCGAGGTTGATGAAAAACTGGCTGCCATTGGTATTCCTGCCGGCATTGGCCATAGAGATAGTGCCTGCATGGTTGCTATTGGTGGTAGTGATCTCATCATCGAACTTATAGCCAGGGCCACCAGTGCCCCATGCCGACATTCTTGTGTCGTCTTTCGTCAGCGGGTCACCGCCCTGTATCATAAAGCCCTTGATTACCCTGTGAAACTTAACACCATCATAAAACCCGGCCTTTGCCAGCTTAATGAAATTGGCAACGGTCTCCGGTGTTTCTTTTTCAAAAAAATCGATCACGATATCACCCTTATTAGTTTGCAGCGTAGCTTTCATGTTGTTTCTTTTTATTCGGTTAATTAATGGGCGAATGTAACGAATTTCAAACCATCCAGGTCTACATCTTGCTCCAGTCTTCCAAATTTACTATTTCGGCGCGCTTGGAGAATATCTTGGTGGTCAGCACACGGTGCACTTCTTCATCGCCATCGGCACAGCAATCTTCTATTACGGTCATTTGATAGTCTTTATCCGCCGCTTCTATGAGGGTAGACAATACTACGCCGCCGGTGGCTATGCCGGTGAGCACCAGGTGCTTAGTGCTATATGCGCTCAGTATCACCGCCAGGTCGCTGCCGGTAAATGCGCTTACCCGGCGCTTGGTCACCACCACTTCGTCGTCCTGTGGCTCCAGTGCCGGATGTACTTTCATAAAAGCATCCATATCCATGCCCGCAAAGCGTTCTTTGCCAGCGCCAAAGCTTTTGTTGTTCAGGCTCACCTCGGGCGCTCCTTTTCTAAAGCCTACTACTACATAGATGACAGGTATCTGCTTGCTGCGTGCATGATCTATTGCTTTCGCAACTCTTGCTATCAATGCTTCCGCTCCCGGAAAATTGCCCAGGATGCCTTCCTGCATATCCATTACCAGCAGGGCTTTGTTTTGATTGTTCTGTTCCATTTGTTTGTTTTTTTATAATGAATGACCGGTTAAATCTCTTCCATTACCATGTTCTCTTCCTCAGGTAGTTGTTCCTGTTTTCTTTTATTCATGCGCTCTTTGCTCAAAAACTTTGCAAATATAGCGGCTATGATCAATGCGGTTATACCTTCGGCTAACAGAGTTTTCGGCGCGCCAATTAATTGCGATACACCGCCCACCAGCAAGCTCCCGATGGGCAGCATGCCAAAATACCCCATGGCTACATAGCTCATTACACGGCCTCGCATTGCCTTATCCGAATGCACCTGTATAAGGGTCATAATAATAGTGGTTTGCGACATCATGCCGAAACCGGTGAGCGTGGCAAATAACATAGCCAGCGGGAAGTTGCTGATCTGCGAAAATAACAGCAGGCAAACACCGAAAACAACTGTATTGATGAGCAATACAAATTTAAGGTCGGCTCCCTTTTTTAGCGATGCCAGGAATATAGACCCGCAGATAGCCCCCAGCCCTATAAAGCTGTTGATATAGCCATAAGTGGCTGCATTGCCTTTAAAGATCACCTTCGCAAAAATGGGGAGCAACGTGTTGTAGGGTAGTACCAATAGCGCAGTAGAGGAGAGCATCAGCATGGCCATTGCAATAATGTGTGTTCCCTTTACGTACGCAAAGCCATTTACCAGTGCGTCTATGGGATTTTCTTTTGCCGGCTGTGGCACGTGTGTCGGTAATTTCATGAGCAGCAGGGAGGCAATAACAGCTACAAAGCTCACTGCATTTAAGGTGAAACAAAATCCTGCGCCATACTTTACCAAAACAATACCCGATAATGCAGGCCCGAGCAGCCTGGCCAGGTTGACCATTGACGAATTGAGTGTCATCGCATTGGGCAGATCTTCCTTATTGGTTACCAGCTCGTGGATCAACGGTTGCCTGGCAGGCACATCGAAGGCATTGATGATGCCCAGCAGCACACTAAGTGTGAGAATTTCCCATACACGATAGTGGCCGGTAAAGGTGAGCGCAGCAAGCAGAACGGCCTGCACCATGGAGGCCAACTGGGTTAGTAGCAGCAATTTATAACGATCGTACCTGTCTGCGGCAATGCCACCAAGCAGCGAAAAAAGGAACGAAGGGAACTGCATGGCAAATACAGAAAGTCCCAGCATATAGGCCGAATCTGTGATGGAATATACCAGCCAGCTTACACCTGTGCGCTGCATCCATGTGCCTATCTGTGAAACAGACTGCCCCGCGAAGAACAGTGAATAATTACGGTTTTTAAATGCCCTGAATGTACTAATGCTCATATTTGCAGGGCAAAGGTGGCGCAAATTCCTGTAGCAGACCTGTGACATTCATCACAATCGGTAAGGCTAATCTCTTTTAGCGCGTATGCGGCTCAGTGTTTCGCGGGTAACACCAAGGTAAGAAGATATTTGCGATAGAGATACCCTTTGCAGCAGTTGCGGGTTGTGTTCTTCTATATAGTGGTAGCGCTCAGTAGGAGTATATATTTTGAAGAAATTACTTTGGTCTTCTGTTACAGCCAGCAAATACATAGCTATCCTTCGGATGAAAAGAAATACCTGGGAATCCCGGTCAAATTGCCCGGAAATACTGTCGATGTTAAATATCCATACGTCAACATCTTCACCGGCTTCTATAGTGTATTCAGACGGCAAATGGTTGCGCATGCTTTTAATGTTGCCGGTATAATCTCCCTCAAAAGAGAAATTGAGGTTGATGGTAGTGCCGTCCTTATTGTAATAAGTGCGTAAATAGCCGCTAGCCACCAGGTACACCGAGCGGCATACGTCACCCTCGCGCAGCAAGGCTGCTCCCTTTTTTAGTTCGCGGTATTCGGTGGCGCCCATCAGCATGGGAATATCTTCATCAGGCACCCTTAGTGTCACCTTGCGCACATATTCCCGAAACCTTTCTTCTAATGCAGGCATTACTGCAAATATCTTTATTTTCGGACAAAGAATGTATTTCCAATAAGCCATGTACACCAAACAAGAAGCATCAAAACAAAAACAAGCATTCTGGACGGCCTTTGGGCAATACGTGCTCGGTAATATTGGTGGAAGAATCCTTTTAAACTAACTAAAATACATTTGCTTGACAATTTATTTGTTATTAAGAATAGTATATTTTACCTTTAGTATTATCCTAAATACACTATTATGAAAAAAAGCATCATTTTTTTATTGTGCATATTGCCGCTTTTTTGCGCTGCGCAGCCTGGTTATATTAACACAATTGCAGGTAGCGGATCTTCGGGATTTAGTGGTGATGGCGGTTCTGCTTTATTAGCAACAATGGGACAGGCACTAGGCCATATCTGTATAGATGGTAGTGGGAATGTTTTTTTTACGGATGATGATAACTACAGAATACGTAAAGTGACGCCTGCGGGTGTTATCAGCACAATTGCTGGAGGTGGTAGTTCCACTGCTGATGGTATCCCTGCCACCAGTGCCAGCTTGAGCTTAAATGCTGCGGGTACAATGGCTATTGATATTCATGGAGACTTATTTTTTTCGGATGGTAATCGCATTCGTAAATTAACAATGACCACCGGTATCATCAACAATATTGCAGGTACCGACTCGAGTGGATATAGTGGAGATGGCGGCCCGGCCACTGCTGCAGAATTAAGTTATCCGGTAGGTATTTTCGTAGATGCAAGTGGCAATATTTACGTAGGAGATGAAACCAACAGGCGTGTACGTAAAATAAATTCTTCGGGTATTATCAGTACATATGCAGGCACAGGCACTGCAGGCTTTAGTGGTGACGGCGGCCCGGCTACGGCTGCTAATATGCAATCTCCGGATGGATTATGTTTGGATGCCGCAGGCAATTTATACGTAGCAGATAGGTATAATTACCGTATCCGCAAAATTAGTACCTCAGGGATTATCAGCACTGTTGCAGGTTCCGGCTCCAGCGGATATTGCGGTGACGGAGGACCGGCGACAGCTGCATGTTTTTTTGAGCCAAGTAGTGTGTCCATGGATAGCTATGGAAGTTTGTATATCTCAGATTTTCACAATGGCCGTGTACGTAAGGTAGATCCATCCGGTATAGTTAGTACATATGCAGGTGGTGGTAGCTCATCAGGCACTGGGGTTCCAGCTACTGCGGCATCATTGACAGATGTATGGGGAATTGGGATAGATAATTACGATAATATTTATATTTCTGATCGGAACAACTACCGGATATGTAAGGTAGGGGTCGGTGTTCCTACTGTCACATCCGATAGTTTTTCTATAGTTATTAGTAATAGTTGCACCGGTATCAATTTTCAAATAGTGACAAATTCGTTTTCGACAACTCAACACGTTAAAACTTATCTGGGCAATGGCATGATCGTAGATACTGCTGTTAGTGCATACGGATCCCGCGGTTTTTGCAGTTTGTTCAATTCTTATTCAACGGGAATATACACCATTAAACATGTTTTATTTGATGGGCTGCTCGCGGTTGATTCGATCACCTACATCCGCAATTTTTCTGCATGCCAAAGTTTTACGGTGAAAAATTATTTCGATGCTAATGCGAATTGTGTAAAAGACGGTACAGAGCCGTATTTCTTTCAAAGTATAAAGACTGAAGTTGATTCAGATGGTGCTCCTATTGACACTGTCGTATCAACATCTGGGTTTAATTATCTGGCTTATGGAAGTAGTGGCTCTGTTTATTCTTTCAAAGTTATCTCCACACCGGCAGGTGTGCATGTTTCATGCCCGTCTTCCGGGGTAATACGAGATACCATGTTGACAGGGATACAGACAGTAAAAAGTTTCGGACTTGTATGTGACACCACTGGCGTATTCGACTTAGCTATGCATGCTATTACTGTTGTCTCAGGTGTTCGCGACCAGTGGGGGCATATTTATGTAAGCAATAGTTACTGTTATGCACCAAGTTCAACGGTTACTATGCATTACAGTCCTATTTACACGTTTTCAAATGCTACGCCAACTCAAACTTCGACATACGCAAATGCGGTTACTTGGAACATAGATACATTGAGTGCGCACGTCAACAGGCCGGTAGATATTATCTGGGGTCTTGATCCTGTTTATGCAGGTTCCGCAGTTCCGGGTGATACAACGCATACCACGTATGCTATAACACCGTTTATTGGTGATGGCGACACAGCAAATAATACTCAAGTAATTATAGATACGGTTAGAGCCGGTTGTGATCCGAATGAAATTTGGGTGTCACCTGATGGGTGTATCAACTCATCTGGAGGGCCATTGCAATACACCATCCATTTTGAAAATACAGGCAATGATACGGCGTTCAATATCTATGTATTAGATACTCTTTCTGCATCGGTTGATCTCTCCACGATCAATATATTAATGTCTTCGGCAGAGATGTATACTTCCAAATTATCTGGCCCAATGGGTCAGACAATTCTTAAATTTGACTTTCCTAATATTAATCTGCTGGATAGCTCGCATCATGGATTATGTGATGGTGCCGTGATCTTTACCGTTAATTCTAAGCCCGGATTAGCATATACCACCCGCATTGATAATCGCGCAGGTATCTACTTTGATTATAACACCGTGGTATCTACTAATCAGGTGGAAACCATTATTGGTTGCCCATCTTTGGATGTAAATAATATCCCGCCGAATGATAATCCGGTCATTTATCCTAACCCGGCAAGTGATGTACTGACAATAGAAGTGGATAAAGCTTTTTTTGATTCTTATACTATTACAAACAGCATTGGCAAAACGGTTCTTACAAATAAATTGACACAGGCACAAACGCAAATTGCAATCAATGGACTGCCGGCAGGGTTTTATTTTGTTAATATTAAAGGAGCGCAAGGCACTATCGTGAGGAAGTTTGTCAAAGAGTAATTTAGGGCAAACATTACGTAATTGAGTGACGTTTCTACTTGGCGCTCGTCCATACTTTTCCTTATTTTTGGGACAAGTAAAGCCATGTACACCAAACTGTATGTAGTCAAACTAAAGTGGACTTATTGTTAGATAGTGTTTCTTGATTTTTTAAAGTTAAAAAAGTTTCTTTTGTTTTCAGGTGATAGGGGTAAATTTCTGTAAAAGATATCTGCTTTTTCT